>Ga0209172_10000110_pt1 | contig 243807 bp, 202 predicted proteins | sample LarsenN4metaG_FD_184113 | JGI IMG/M metagenome (GOLD analysis project Ga0209172, IMG submission 184113) | Hot spring sediment bacterial and archeal communities from British Columbia, Canada, to study Microbial Dark Matter (Phase II) - Larsen... ...
ACACCATCTTTCAAAGCATGGTGGCATTGCTGCGGGAGAGGTTTCTTTCATAAGCTTCTTTCGATGTGAAAGCTATGCTAGTTAACTATTTTAGCCTTTTTTACTTTTTTGTTTTGTTTAAGTCCCGCTAGTAATTCATATTAGTAAAATTACTGAATTTAATATCAATAATATTCACAATGAATTCATTAATAATCAGAGGTAACTTTACCCAATTAGGTTGGATAATTGCCTAATATTAGTTTGGCTATCAAGTTAATCAAAATAACTAAATACCAATCGCATTTATCTACATCTGCAAATAGTACAAAAATTACTACTAAATAGAAGAAGGTTGGAGTGATGAACAAAGCTTTGCAAACTTTTGTGATTGGTGCTGCAATGACTATGGGTGTAGGTGCGATCGCCACTTCTCCAGCGCAAGCAGGTAGTCTAACGAATGCTACCGTTGGCGGTACAGCTGCTAGTGATTACTTAATCTACGATGTTAACGGTACACAGACTGAGGCCGTGCCAAATACAACAGCAAATCTCCAAAAAGTCTTAGATGGTGATGCTGCAAGCCCTACTGGTAACGTAGAGTTAAGATCTAGTACTGAAAAATCAACTTTTACCGCGATCGATTTCACCCAAAACACCACCTTGTCAGGAACAATTGGTGGTAAAACCTTAACACTCAGCAGTTTAGTTGCTTCTGACTGGACTAGTCTTTACAAGGATACGGGCAAAACTTTCGGTGAGTACTGGTTTAACCAGGCTTTAACTGCTAACGGGTTTGGTAACTTAGTGGGAACTACTACTGGTAACGCCTTTTTCAACACCTTTAAAGACAATGGAGGATTCCAAAAGTTTAGTGACCCGAATATTTCTTATGTCAACCAAAATGACAACACTGGTTCAATTACCGTAGGCTTGGCGGGACATTATAATGCCACACCTCTATTGCTACCTTACTTTACCCAATACGTTAATAGCTTACCAAACGGGGTGACTAAAATGATCGCCACCAATCTAGTAACAGCTATAGCGGCTAAGGAAACGCAGGCTAGTGAAATTGTTAAGTATACCTATAATGGTCAGACTGATTATCTGTTCAGCTTTACAGCTACCAAGTCCGGTTTAACTGAAAAAATTGATGGTATATCTCACAACGGTAACTATGAAGTTAATTTCCAAGGAGTAGTTCCCCTACGGACTTCTCAATCAGTCCCAGAACCTTCTATTGTGCTTGGTCTTTTAGGATTGACTGGTATTGTCATTAAACAAGGCAAGTTTAAAAAAGTATCTGATTGAACCTAAAACTTTAAGATTGAATGATAGATGTACTTTGGGGAGCGTATAGCTCCTTTTTTTACTTTTAATTTAGTATTATTTACTTAACTGCAATTTGAAAAGATAATACGCCGTATAAATTGAGTAGCAATTCAAAGCATTTTACTCCTCAAGATTATTTATGTGTTATCAAGATTTTTGGAACTAGTATAACACATCAACATTAGTTATTAATACTGAAGTATTTGAGTATATATACTCGATTGTACTATTTAAATTTTCAAAAAATAAATACTAAATTTAGTTTACTTGTATACATTAAGATAATATTATTGAGCAGTAGACAAAAATCACGTTTAGTCAATTGAATTTTTGACTAAGTAACTCAGTGTAAATTTGTAAAACTATGTTAAATAATATAAAATCATGAAACCTGATCGAGTAGTAAGCAAATCTAGTGATTTTTCTAGAAATAGACATATCACTATAATCTTGTAATTACTTACATAGTCCTCTTTATTAGAACATCAACATTCAGCTTTAGAGAGTCAGATTAGGTTATAATCTCTATATTTAAAAAATATAACACAATATTCATACTTATATTTGAGAAAGAGATTATGTAGTGTACCCAGCAACGTACTCTAAATCTCTCAATCTATGTAAGCTGAATATTTTAGTAGTTCTAATTTGTAGAATTTGAATATTATCCAACATTATTACTATTAAAGATTATAGAAAATGACAGCTAATTTATTGAAAAAATCTCACAATTGTTCTTGCCAAAAACTAAATCGTATTTTAATTGTTGAAGATGATACGATTAACAGAATGCTACTCAGTGATTATTTAAAATACTATGGTTATAATATTGCTAGTTTAGCAAATGGTAAAAATTTTATTCTCACTATAAATATTTTTCAGCCTGATTTAATTCTATTGGATCTGAAACTACCAGATGTCGATGGATATTTTTTACTACAACAAATTCAGCAACAACCAAATTTATCTACAATACCTATAATTGTTGTCTCAGCATTTGCTTTTAAGCCTGATCAAGAACGGGCTATAAATTTAGGTGCGCGTGATTATTTTGTTAAACCAATAAACCTCAATCTTCTAACACATACAATTGCCCAAGAGTTATCATGTAGACACATTTGATGGTTACATTCTACTGGTTAGCCGATAGGTACAAGAGCAAAAACAATTCTTATGGTTTTTTGATAGTTGATTAATGTTAGATTTTTTTGTGGTTACTATTCCAGGTAATTTGTTTCATGCTTATTGATTTTTATTGGTATAAAATAAAAATTAAGCTAATTGATGGCTAATTTATATAACTTCTCTTTACTATCCTCAGCAAATTAACCCATCGTTAAGATAATTAATGTGCTTTCTTAGATTTGTGACAGCTTATATATATAATATATCTTGTCTGGATAAAATTCTAAGTTAATAAATAAAAATAAAATTTTTGACTTGCCATCTATAAAAATAAATGCCAAAAATATATGTACATTCTAAAACTTTGATAAAGTCAGGAAAGTACAATGGCAAATTTTGAAATTATTGAGCGCGAAAGCTTGCGTTTAGTTAAAGTGACTTTGCAAAACGAAACAGTACGTACTGAATCTGGTGCAATGTATTATATGCGTGGCAATATTACCATGCAATCTAAAGCTCCGTCAGCGGGTGGTTTTTTAAAATCTTTAGCCACAGGAGAAAATATTTTTCGTCCTACTTATACAGGTACAGGCGAATTATATTTAGAACCTTCATTGTCTGGATATCACCTTTTAGAATTAGATGGTGAAGAATGGATATTAGACAGTGGTGCTTATTGGGCTAGCGATGGCAACATTGAAGTAGGAATCGAGCGTAATAAATTAGTATCTGGCTTACTTGGTGGCGAAGGTTTGTTCCAAACCAAAGTTAAAGGTAGAGGTAAAGTAGTTATGGTAGCACAAGGCCCTGTAGAGATTGTCAACTTGCGAAATGAGAGATTAGTAGTGGATGGTAATTTTGCGATCGCTCGCACAAATAACCTAAATTATCGTGTTGAGAAAGCTACTAAATCTCTCTTAGGTTCAATGACTTCTGGTGAGTTTTTAGTCAATACTTTTGAAGGAACTGGTACTGTTTTACTTGCTCCTATTCCTTACTGGCAGGTAATGATGTTACGCCAAATATCAGCAGCCATTCCCAAAAGTTCTAGTTAACTAGGTTTAAATAATTGAAATATGAAAGGAATTAAAATTTAAGCATTTATAAGCAGATGTTTAATACTTAATATTTTAATTCCTTATGACCTCATTGCTACATCAACAATTAACCGAAAGCAAAATTGTATAAAATCACAAAGTTAACTATGGGAATAATCATTAACAGAATTAACCAAGGATTTTTACCCAATTTCTTCACAATATTGACAAAAGCAATAAGTAAGAAAATTAAAGCTACAAGATTTACAAAGGGTATTACAAGGCCGATAGTCCAATAAGGAGATTGATCTCCGGCTTTTAACATAATCCAATAATTGAGAATGGGAACCCAAGCAAACCAAGCGTTGCTTTCTCCTAGTTTTTGGTAAATTTTGTAGAAGCAGTAGGAAGTGAAAAGATAGATAAAAAGCCACAATATTAAACCAACTAAACTTCCCGCAGCTCCAGCAGTAGCATCTGCAGAACTTGAGTCACTTTGGGCTAAAAGATAAATTAAGCTCCAATCCTGAGTAAGTAAAAACACTTTTATCCTCTGGGTAAAATAGTAAGGAATGTCACTTTTTTTACTCTATAAATATTTCTTTCAGCGAAAATTTAACCAAAAATTTGGTTTTACGTAAATAAAATATACACTGTAAAGTTTTTGCAACAAAAGTGTCTGTAAGATTCAATAGTATTGGCGTTGGTTAATTGAGGCAGTAAAGCCATGATAAAAGCAGCCTTCAGTTAATATACCTAAGATTTTTAAGTTGTAAATCTTCAATTTTTTATGGCTAGCTACTGAAGACATCAATAGATATCTATAATCACTACAAATCCAATATTCTAGCCAATAATACTGACAAAGCAGACATAGTTGTCATGACTCACCACATTTTAAAAGCTACTAAATCAACTGTGCATCTGGGGGGTTTTTCTCACCTTCTAGAACCTGTACTGACTATTGATTCTGGCGACACCATTGATTTAGAAACTTATACAGGTTACTACATTTACGATCAAGCACCACCAGAATTCATCACACCCGAATTTTTAGATATCTGCAAAAATCTACCTTCAGAACGTCAAATTGCCGCAGGGCCTCATTTACTCACAGGGCCAATTTACATTAGGGATGCAAAACCGGGCGATGTTTTAGAAGTAAAATTAGAAGCGATCGCACCTAGTTTACCAGTCGGGTTTAATGCTATTCGTTCGGGTTGGGGAGCATTACCCAATCATTTCCAGCAACCTGCTTTGCGATTTATCCCCTTAGACTTGACCCAAAATATAGCCGAATTTCCTCCTAATAGGGGCATAAAAATTCCCTTGAAACCTTTTTTTGGGATTCTAGGTGTAGCTACCCCAGAAAGCGCGCGATCGTCTGTTCCCCCTGGCTGTTATGGTGGTAATATCGATAACCGCGAACTACAAGCAGGCTCACGCATATTTTTACCTGTTTTTGTTCCTGGTGGATTATTTTCCATTGGAGATGGACATTCTGCACAGGGAGACGGGGAAGTAAATGTTACCGCCATTGAAACTTCTATGAATGGTCGTATTCAAATTAAACTCCGCCAAGATTTACCCATCACAACACCTATTGCAGAAACACCTACTGATATCATCACAATGGGGTTTGCTCCTACATTAGATACAGCTTTAGAAATAGCTTTGAAAAATATGATTGATTTTCTAGAACATTTTGTGAATTTGTCCCCAGAAGAGGCTTATGTTTTGTGTAGTTTAGCTGTTAATTTTCACATTACTCAAGTTGTCAATAGCCCCAATAAGGGTATTCATGGTATGCTTCCCAAAGCTATATTGTCATCTCAAATTGAGTTTATATAGTCATCCTATTTGATTTGTAAGTACAAACATTTAAGCCCCTGATTTCTCTAAAAAGTCAGGGGTCTTGTTTCTCTCGAATGATTTAGGATAACTATAGTCACAAAAAATTCACATTTTCTATGTCAAATTTACTTATTCAACTGTTGCTAATTGGATTAGCTGCTGGTGTTGCAGGTGGAATGTTTGGTATTGGTGGCGGTGCAATTATGGTACCAGCAATGGTTTTATTAATGGGGATGGATCAAAAATTTGCTACTGGGACATCCATTGCTGCTCAAATATTACCAATCGGCATTCTAGGAGCAGCAGTTTATTATCGTAGCGGCAATATTAATTTTAAATATGCGGTGATTATTGCCATTGGTTTAGTAATTGGTAATTTGTTCGGAGCGATGTTTGCCAATCAGCCATTTATTAGCAGTGAAACCATGAAAAAACTTTATGGGATCTTTTTGTTAGCTATTGGCCTACGCTATTTGTTAGTACGTTAGAAATTGGGCATGGGCTGGGTGGTTTCGTACGAAAAAAGAAAATTGGGGTGAAGTTTTCTTCACACCCACTCATACACCCAATATAGCCCTAAATTCCCTACTGCACTTGCTCAGTTGGGAACGCACCAGGACGGACAGCTAGGTTGACATTCTCACCTTTGCGTTTTAATTCTAATTGCAACTGTCCACCAATTTGACTATTTTCCACTGCTCTTTGGATACTGTTAGCATCGCTAACTGATTGACCATTAAGTTTTTGAATTACATCACCTGCACGTATTCCTGCTTGCGCGGCTGGTGAATTGGGCATCACTTTGACAACCAAAACACCTTTATCTTCATCAATACTCAAATTGCTACTAGGGTCAGAATTGATATTTTCCTTGATTTGTGCAGTTAAACCCACCATTTGAATACCCAAGTAAGGATGTTCAACCTTACCGGTAGCGATTAATTGGTTAGAAACACGTTGTACGGTTTTAATGGGTATGGCAAAACCTAGTCCTTGCGCGCCTTGAATAATGGCTGTATTCATCCCAATGACTTCACCACGTGCATTGAGTAATGGCCCACCAGAGTTACCAGGGTTAATGGCTGCGTCGGTTTGAATATATTCTACACGCTTGTCAGGTGCGCCAATTTGATTACTAGAGCGTCCAGTTGCACTAATGATACCTGTAGTGACTGTATTATCTAAACCTAAAGGATTACCGATCGCGATCGCCCACTCTCCTGTTTGTAGTTGGTCAGAATTACCCAACTTCACTGTCGGCAAATTCTCAGCCTGAATTTTAATTACCGCGACATCAGTTAATTCGTCTTTCCCTAACACTTTACCTTGAAAGCTACGCCCATCCTTAAGTATGACTCTCACGGTATCAGCACCATCAACTACGTGAGCGTTGGTGAGAATACTCCCATCGTTACTAATGATAAAACCAGAACCAGTACCCCGTTGTACTCTCTGTTGGGGTTGCGGTACTTGCGAACCAAAGAATTCGCGGAAAAACGGGTCGCTAAATTCGTCAGGTACAGAAGTTCTGACAGTACGAGAGGCTTCAATTCTCACGACAGCAGGGCCGACTTTCTGCACGACTTGAGTGACAAAGTTAGCATCTGTGAAAGTGGGTAAAGGTGGTGCTGCATCAACTCGACTTAACGCCAAGTTAGATGCACTCTTGGTTAACTGTTGATGGTTGCTGGCTAAATAACCACCTGCTAAAGTCATCCCCGAACCCAGCAACACTAGAGATAGAGACGCTGCTGCTGTTTTCCAAGGTGCGTAATTATGATGTTTACTATCTAATGCTTGAGATTTATCATTTACTTGGCTTTGCATAGTTCTCTAGAAGAGTATATTTAATTATTACTAATCTAGATATTGTCTATGGCAGTTTTGTGGCAGTGATATTACACTACTGTGAAAAGTTGAATATTTTACGGTTATACCATTTCACTAAAAAAATGATAGATATAAATCAGGAATAAATATGAGCAGAAATTCATGGCTGGAGTCACTAGAGTAAAAATAAAAGAGTCAGCAGAAGAATTACATGAACTATTAAGAAAACAAAAAACAGCTAAAGGGAAAGAACGTATTCAAGCGTTGTACTTACTGAAAATAGGGCAGGTAAAGACAATACAAGATTTAGCTGTAGTGTTGGGGAGAGGAAGCGCAACGGTACAAAGGTGGTTAAAAACTTATGCAGAGTCAGGAATTACTAGTCTCCTATCAAGAAAAAAGGGTTCAGGGCGACCGCCAATCATTAACACGGATGCTCAAGAACAGCTTTTAAAAGAATTGGAAGAACCGCAAGGATTCAAAAGTTATGAAGAAATCAGAACATGGTTAAAAGCAGTGGAAGGTGTAGAAGTGTCATACAAAGTAGTACATGACACGGTGCGTTATCGAATGAAAGCGAAGTTAAAAGTGCCGCGTGCAGTAGGGATAAAATACCAAGAAGAAGCAGAATCAGAGTTTAAAAAAAACTGCCTCAATACTTAGAAGTCATTAAAGAACACGTGATAGCACCGATAGATAAAAACAAAAAAATTAGATATTGGTGTCAGGATGAAAGCCGTGTTGGGTTGAAAACTGAAGCTGGCAGATTAATTACAACAAAAGGTACTAAGCCTATCGGCATTATGCAATGGAAACGAGAGAATTTTTATTTATATGGATTAGTTGAACCATTAACTGGCAAGTATTTTATTTGGGAATTTTCTCATTTAAACACAGCTTGTTTTCAGGTTTTTTTAGAAAAATTCTCTGCCACTTATGCCCAAGATATACACATCATTCAGTTAGACAATGGTGCTTTTCATTTTAGCCAGCATCTTCAGATACCAGAGAATATAATTTTGTTATTTCAACCCCCGCATACTCCGCAAGTTAATCCCATTGAGAGATTATGGGAGGAAGTTAAAAGACATTTGGTGTGGGAAAGCTTTGGAACGTTAGATGAACTAAGACAATTTATCTGGAAGCGTTTAGAGAAATTAAACACATCAACCATTGCTTCTATAACAGGGTGGGATTTTATTCTTGATGCTTTATTTGAATCAAATTTTTCGTGAATTGGTATTACTGCTTGTTTCTACTAAATATTAAGTGAATTCGATGACGAATTAATTGGCAACAATGACTTGAGTCAATGCTGGATCAAGGCCAGTCTTTAATCAGCATTACCTCTTGATCAGCACTCTCTTGCCAAATGTGCAAGTACTTAAGCATCTACCAAATAGGTTACAGGCGTTGATTTTGGCTGAATGACTAGCAATTCCCCAGATTGACACCTTTATCTCAATAAAAACTTATGTATACAGCGATATACTCACACCCCATCTGGGGTGCGGCACATCCTGCTTCATTCTTTTCAAAAATAGTTAGCGGCAAGTCAATGTTGCTGTTCTAGGTGATTTTCCTCAAGCAACAGACGTACCAAACCGAATCGGTTTATTTAAAACGTCTTTTGCGTCTAGCTGCTACTGCTTTGCGTTTGCGTTTTTCTAACGGTGTTTCAAAGTGCCGATGATACTTAACATCAGCTAATATACCAGCCTTAGATACTTGGCGTTTGAATCGACGTAAAGCTGAATCGATTCCTTCATTTTCTCCTAGAACCACTTGGGTCATTCGTTTTCCTCATTGCTCAATAGTCTCCATTGTAATAGTAGCCTCAAACTTAGCCAATCATTTTGAGGTTGTAGCCAAGAAATAAAAATTTGTGTTCTCAACTGGGTATCTTTACCCAAACAAGGACATAATTATGTCTTGAACACTAACACTGCGATCGCCTACTTTTCCGCTTACACATTCTGGGGGCTGATCGTTCAACATCACTCAGTGTTGACCGAAGTTTAGAGGTCATAGATTAAAAGTCTATTCTGCCTCTATTAAATAATTTAAATCCCACAGCTAAAGCGGCAAAAGCCAAAAACAGATTCCACAAGCTAATGGATTTAAAAAAGACTCCACCACTCAAAAAAACCAGCAAAAAACCAATAACTAGCAAAGCCCAGCCAAAATTACCAGTTTCTCGCCGAAAGAATATCAAAGATAATGCACCCGCCATCATGGATAAAACTGAAGCGGTTACGGGTAATCTTCGGGAAAACGAATAGTAACCACTAACAAATATGATGTTCTGAGCGAGGAAATAAATACCTGTCAACAGTAGAATTAGACCTACAGCTTTAATGAACAGCCTGCTCATAATGTGTCTGCATCTTTTTGGATGGCAGTGTTTATTTTTACAGATATTATACTTTAGCTGAGGAAATTGTCTTGGTTTTTAGGTAAATTTTATTTAAGTAATCCGCAATTATATATCTAACCCTGTGACTTTTAGCTCTGGTGGATGCTCAACAGTGAATTGATAGTATACTTCTTGCTTCTGTTGGGGTGGAATAGTTAACCGCCATTCTAGAATCCCCATTTCGCCTAATGGAATTTGGGGGTTACTGCGGAGCAAACGCACTTTAATTTGCTCGTTGCGGCTAATTGGCAATTGTTCAGTTAACTTTAAAAGACTTTCTTGATTGAGTAAGTTAGTAATTACTAATCGATAGGCGTAAGTCGTCCGGCGTTGATTACCAATCAGTTTCTTATCTACTTGACGCTCTACTAAATCACGCTCAATTTTTAAACCTTCATCAATGCCTAAATTTAGTGCAAATTCTTGCCCTGGAACAATATTTTCTAATTCAGTTTTGCCAACAAACATATCATCGCGGAAAATATTGGCTGTACCCGCTAATAAAGTTGCTCCATGAGGATTATTTTTCACATTAGCCTCTAGATAAGCAAAGCTGACTAATCTAGGCATGGCAACATATTGAAAATCACAAGGATAATCATCATTAAAAATTGTGGTTTTATGCGGTGCGCCATCACTAGGAATGTTACCACCACCATTGAGTTTAAAAGTGACGATACTTCCCTCTTTGGCTACCTCAGCTACTGTATTTGTTGCCTGAATAAAACTCTCCTCTGCTTCGTCTTCTGCGAGGATTCCTTCGGGAGAGGGGGCAGCCATAGGTGCGATCGCTGGAAGAGATGGACTAGCTAGTCTACGTCGCGCGACTGGAGTAATTGGAGGCGTGAGAATATCTACATACCAAGGATCTAATTTGGGTGGAAGTGTGCCTAATCCTGGTTTAGCAGTAGATAAGGTCAGATGGACATCTTGCCAATCTTCCCCGGTGTTTTGGGTGACTTCTGCCAAGTAGCTCAAGTTGACTATCTTACTGGTAGTGTGCGATCGCAAGTCATATAAAGGCTGCCAACTGGCACGATTCACCATGTAAGATAGCTCTAACTCAAATTCTCCTGCTTCTGTGACTTCTATCCCAACCACCAAGTTAAAACTTTCTTGAGCGTGAGGCGTTTGAATATTGTGTAATGAGTTACGGAGGACTTGGATTTGCTGATCTAGTTCTTGTTGTTGATTATGACATTCAGCAGATGCGATCGCGTATTCACTATACTGACTGCCTAAAAAATTCAAAAAATCTAGGGTTTCACTCAGGCTGAGATTTTTCCGCGATAAACTTTGGGCAAAAGGTTCTTCTGTTTTTTCTCGTAAGCCTGCAATAAATTGAGATTGAAGAGTTAAAGCATCTACCTGGGCTTGGAGATGGCGTTTTTCGGTTGCTAATTGCTGAATTTGTCTGTTTAACTGGGCAACTCGATCAGCAACAGGTTCAGTGGTGTAGATGCGATCGCAACTCACAGTTAACAATCTCACCCCTACTGTACCTTTACCACCCACTCGGACGGATTCAGGTTCTAGAGTCACTGGCAAGGAAGGAATTACTAATTCCCGTTCTGAACCTGTTAGAGACAACTTACCCTGTCGTGTAACTAGGGCTTTGTCACTATACACCGTCACAGATACAATCTGACTTTGTATTGTTTTTTGCCAAGAAGGTATTTCCGGGTTAACCACTGCCAGTTTTTCCTGTATTAAATGACTCTGCTGGTTAATTTTTAAGGTTGGAGGTATACCTCGTCAAGCATCTGAGTGGAGAATGGATCTTACTGATACTTCCTTGTTTCCCTGATTTTCCGGTCGCTTAAACCATGCTGGCATCAGTGACAATATTTTGTTCTGTTTGCTCGACAAATTTCTTAGCTGCATCCAGCAAATATTCGTAGTATGTCTGAGCAATAATAGACAGCTGTTTGCCGGCTGGGTAAACCATGTACCAATTCCGCTTAATCGGAAAATGCTGCACGTCTAAAATGCTGAATTCGGTATCTGTTAATAGGGTATGCCGAGATAAAACAGAAATTCCTAAGCCGCCTGCGATCGCTTGTTTGATCGCTTCATTGCTGCCTAATTCTAGTTTAACTTTCACTTTGACATCGTGTTCGTCTAAGAGACTTTGTACGGCGCGGCGTGTTCCTGAACCTGGTTCGCGCATAATAAAAGGTTCATTCGCTAACCGTTCAATGGGAATGTTTTTTTCTTTTGCCAGGGGATGATTTAATGGGGCAAATACCACTAAGGGATTATCTAAAAATGGCTCACAATTCACATCTAAATTTTCTGGAACTTGACTCATAATGTACAAGTCGTCCATGTTACTCACCATGCGTTCTAATATGCCTTCATGGTTAGTAACTTTGAGCGAAATTTCAATTCCGGGATAAAGTTGGCAAAAAGGCCCTAATAAACGTGGGATTAAATATTTTGCTGTCGTGATAACTGCCAAACGTAACTGACCTTGTTTGAGTCCTTTTAAGTTGGCAACTTTCATCTCAAACTGGGCTATGGTCTCGAAAATTTGCCGACAAGTAGCAAATAATTCTCGCCCTGCTTCTGTCAAATATAGGCGTTTTCCTACTTGCTCAAATAGAGGCAAACCGACTGATTTTGTCAGCTGCTTAATTTGCATTGAAACTGTAGGTTGGGTCAGAAATAGTTCTTCAGCGGCACGAGTAAAACTGCCATGCCGCGCTGCTGCCTCGAACACCTTTAGCTGGTGTAGGGTCGCTTGGTTCAAGGGTAATTCTCCTCTGATAGCGATTCATCAATATAAAACTAGTATCACTAAATACTTATAAATGATAGATCTTTACTCATACGAAAGTTCTGAGTTTATTATAGATAAAAATCTATTCTCGCTATCAGAATAAAATTATTTTATTTATGGTCTTGAGAAGTTATTATCAGAAAAACAAGCAAAGCGTAAGATGCCTTCCAGCTGCAAGATGAATGCTGAATAGTGAACACTAAATTTTTAATGGCAATTTTTTAAATTCGTCGTTTTCCATCTAGCTGTTCAACATTCATCATTCATCGTTCCATACTTCTTCTGTAATTTTGACGGGCAGTTTGACTAAATCTGGCAATACTAACACTTCCCTTTCTGCAATTTGTTCTTTTATGTTCACTGGCAGTTTTAATGGTTGACGTTCTTCAATCCAGCAACTGGCTATTGGTAAGGTATGTTCTAATTCATCTAAGGGTCGAGGAATAACCATCACAGCATTCAATTCGCCAATGCGTTCTGCTTCATACATTCCTGCCTCTACTGCTACAGCAACGTTAGCCACAGAACCACGAATAATGGCCGTACATAAACCCGCGCCAATTTTTTCATAAGATGCTAGCTGCACATCTGCTGCCTTGAGCATTGCATCACACGCACCTACCATTGCGGGAAAGCCTCGTGTTTCTACTAACCCAATGGCTTGGTTACTCAAGCGGCTTTGTTGACCTTCTTCCATAAATTGACTGAGCCTGTTAGTAATAGGCAAGACTACATCAAGGTTGGGAAAAGGTCGGGGAATGACTAAGCTAGAAACCAATTGACCAAACTGTTCAGCAGTTTGTACACCAGACTCTACAGCTAAACGGACATCAGCGATACCACCACGAACGATCGCAGTACAATGGCCGCTACCAATTTTTTCATAGCCGACTAGATGCACTCCCGCTGATTTGAGCATCATATCCGCAGTGCCTACGATCGCCGGGAAACTGAGGGTGGATACTAGCCCTAGGGCAGTATCCTGGAAGCTGTCTCGACGACGGTTACTTTGGCTTGTGCTAATAGACCTTTGATTATACGTCTCCATGTGAATCCTCCCAGGATACTCACAAATTAACACTTACTCAGAGCGATCAGCTACGCTGGGCGGAACGCCATCGTCAGAGACGGGGTTGTTTAAAGACTGTCTATGAGGAAATAATGTCACTAAAAGTCTTTGAATGCTCCCTTGCCCGTAAATTTGAGTTCCAAAGCTATTCAGGGATTCAGTAGCAGTTTCACCTGGTTCTAAATCTTCTGGGCTGAGTTCTGTTTGGGTAGAGTCAGGATGCTCTTCCTCTACGACAGCAGATTGATTTTCTGGCTCTGTTGACGATTCTGGCACAGATGTAGACTGATGCTGGAATTCCACAAAAGCTGCGGCTGAGATACTAGTTGAGGTAATCACTTTGCTCTCATTGCTTTTAGGCTGTTCGGTAGTTGTGGCAGTCGTGTTACTTGTGGCTGTCTGGGATGGTTCTTTGACATCCATTCGCCGACTGACATCGCCCAATATTGAACCTGGTGGTACTACTAATCCTGGCTCAACAGAACAGCTAAATACTGTCGTTGCTGCACCAATACAAGCATTTACGCCGATTTTGCCTGAACCAACCATTAAAAAACCAGCACCCAGGCTAACACCTGGTTCTACTTCAATTGTGCCGTCATTAACTTGGAGAATCGACCCCATACCAATACATACTCCTGCCCCGATGATAATCTTGCTGTTTGCGGCCGCTTGGAGTATCACCCCTGGTGCAATGACTGCACTTGGATGAATCGTCACCTCGCCACTAATGTAGGAATCAAAGTTGTTGTGGAGGCGTAGTGGCGGCACAGACATGGAAATTTTAACCTCGGAAGCCGAATATCAATTAGGGAGTGGAGATAGGGTATTTGGCATTTGGGCATTGGTTAAATGTATTTTTCCTATGCCCTATTCCCCATTCCCTATGCCCTATTCCCTTCTACTATGGACGCTGAATGATGGTTTCTAATACCCGCCGCTTGGCTTTGGGGTCAATACCGATTAGGCGCACGTACTCTCCTGCAAATTCAGCTAAGGCAGATTCTACTGCTGCGATCGCATCTCTTTCTGAAGTAGCTGCAATGGGGCCGGTACTGCTCCAAGAACCTGTACGGAATCTTCTTTGATCTACGTGTTCAATGCTAATTTTGTAGCCACCACTCAGAACTTGCCGGATTTGATCTACTACTTCCGTACTTAACCGAGTGTTAGTAGCTGTAGCTGTAGCTGTGGCTGTTGACCCACTTACTACTGATCTTTGCCCACCAGAGGGTGCTACCTGCCCATTGGGACGTTGAATAATGGCTTCTAATACACGCCGTTTGGCTTTTGGATCAATGCCAATTAGTCGCACATACTCACCTTGATGGTTGTCAATACACTCTTCTAAAGCCGAAACGACTTCGTTTGTGGTACTTGCTTCAATGGGTTTGCAGCTATTCCACGAACCTGTACGGAAGCGGCGTTCATCTACGTGTTCTGTACCAATTTTGTAACCACCTGCGAGGAGTTGGCTAATTTGCTGCACAGTTTCCGCTGGTAGTCTACCACCAGCAGAACCGTTGCTGTAACTACTACCATTACTGCTGTAGCTACCATTTGTTTGACTGGCAGGGGATTTAAAGCTTGTAGATCCTTGAACTACACCATCAGGGCGTTGAATGATAGTTTCTAATACGCGCCGTTTACCTTTGGGGTCAATCCCAAACAGACGCACATACTCACCACTATGGTCAGCTAAACAAGCTTCTAAGGCTGCTATTGCTTCGCCTACTGTTCTGGCTTCAATGGGTTTGCAGCTAGTCCACGAACCTGTACGAAATCTTCTTTGGTCTACGTGTTCTGAACCAATCTTATACCCTTGCTCTAGTAAATAGCGTAATTGATCTACGGTTTCTGCACCCAGGCTATTGCTTGCCACTTCACTACTCCTTCCTATTTCTATGACATTAAGTTTATTACTTGTATAAGATTTAACTTTCTCAGCGCGAATGGGTGCAATACACTTACTATCCGCAGCACAAAGATATCCAGCCCGCAGTGCTTGATTAATCCCAATGACGTGATGAGCAAATTCTTGATCTTGGTCTTGGACATCGGGCAAGCGATCGGCCTGTTGTTGGGTGGTGATAATCGCGCCTGAAGGTACATACTTACCAGGGGGAATCTCTACATCTTGAATCAAAGCGTGCATCATCACAATGCAGCCTTCTCCTACCCTGGCATTAAATACCGTCGAGCGAAAGCCAATAAACGAATTATCCCCAACATAAGCTGGCCCGTGAATCAACGCCATGTGGGTAATAGAAGCATTTTTTCCAACCCAAACCGAGTATTCTTGTTCATCATCACCGACTACTCGGCCTTGCTCTAAACCGTGAATTACTACACCATCTTGAATGTTGGTGTTTTCACCAATATAGAAAGGTGTACCTTCATCGGCTCTAATTGAAGTTCCTGGAGCAACGATTACATTTGCACCTATAAAGACATCCCCAATAATGTTGGAAAAAGAGTGTACAAATGCGGTTTCATGGATTTTTGCTTCCGCTAAACTCCTTGACCACGGGGTTGGGGGAGCCGCCGTGCTGCGGACTGCCATCGCGAGATTCCTCCTGATTAAGATTTAGTCAATAGTCTATAGTCAATAAAAATTTAACTGTTGACCGTTGACTGTTGACTACCTGTATTGGTCTTTCTTGCTGTAAATAAGACGATCTTCTACGTGAATAGTATCAATTATCGCCACTACTGCTGCATCCAATGGACGCTGCTCATTTCCAGGTACTTGACGGGCCGCACTACCACGGCTGATCAATACCCACTCATCTACTCCTGCGCCCACGCTATCTGCTGCTACCTCGTATTTAGGCAGGAGGTTGCCTGCTTCATCTACTAATTGCAACAACAGTAGCTTCACACCTCTAAGACTAGGTTCTTTTTGTGTGCTAACTACTGTGCCACGCACTTTGGCAATTTGCATTCTTAATTATGGTCTTCTACCGAAGGGACGAATTGCGTTCACATTTTCCCGGAATTGCTCTACATCTTCGGTATAACGAATTGGGAGAACGTACTCTAAGTTCTCGTGAGGACGAGCAATGATGTGAGTAGACAAAACTTGTCCACCGTTGACTCGCTTGACTGATTCAACACCTGCTGCTACAGATGCTTGAACTTCTGATACATCGCCTCTGACAATGACAGTCACCCGACCACTACCAATTTTTTCGTAGCCTACTAAGGTGACACGAGCAGCTTTCACCATCGCATCTGCTGCTTCTACTACTGCTGGAAAGCCTAGCGTTTCTACCATTCCCACTGCAATTGACATTTGCTTTGATTCCTGAATAAATTTTTAGCTCATGGACTTTGAGTAATGCTCAAGAAGGCAACCCCGTTAATGAGTTTTTTAACTCAGTTTTTAGGTACGGAACTGTTCAACAGCTTCCGTGTAACGAATCGGTAAGACGTATTCTAAGTTTTCGTGGGGGCGGGCAATAATGTGAGTTGATACAACTTCACCACCATTGACTCTTCTAGCTGCTTCGATACCTGCTGCTACTGAGGCTTGTACCTCAGATACGTCTCCACGCACAATGACGGTGACTCTAGCACTACCGATTTTTTCATATCCTACCAAAGTTACGCGGGCAGCTTTCACCATTGCGTCTGCTGCTTCTACTACTGCGGGAAATCCCTTGGTCTCAATCATTCCAACTGCAATTGGCATCCCATATCTCCTAAAAAATTAATCCAATCAGTACTGTGGTTTGAAAATTCTGACGGGGAAGCTCATCTTGAGCTAAAAAACACTTCCAAAATAAGCATAGAAAAGCTTGGCATCCCTGGCAATATAAATTAGTATAATAGTTTATAATAAAAAAGTTTTAAAAAACTTAACAAAATTTTGTACCTGTACTCTGTTCAATCAAAGTTTACGGATTACTAGAGCAACCACTTGTGCTTTATAATTTTTTTATTACATTTCTGAAAAGATATTCATAGTCTAGGTGAATCCTGTCTGGAAGGGAACAATAAGAGCCTGTAAATTTTTTAGTCTCTGATTTTCCCCAGCTTTGTAGTTGGCAGCAAGATTAAATAGAAATCACATAAGTTTTTTAAATAAGCGTTATAAAATTATGTTCTCAAGGTAGAAATGAAGACATTAAACAATCAAAAATATGCGGAATGAAATTGTTTTATTCTCAATGAATTTGAGTTTAACTGCAATTTTATGAGGGCATGTGTAAGTAAAACATACTCAATCCCAAGTAGAGGGAAAAAATTAAAAAAACCTAGTTTTTAGCATAGGTTATTTTTTTTTAGTAAATGATTATTTTAAGGGTTTAAAAAAAATTAAGGCTGAGTCTTCAAGGGAAATCTAAATGAATCAGTTTCTATTCGTAACAAGTTGGTGTGTGCCTTTTTATAGTTTAATTGGCGCACTTTTAACCTTGCCGTGGACAATGGGAATTATCCGGAAAACAGGGCCAAGACCTGCGGCATATTTCAACTTGTTGACGACCCTGTTTGCTTTTGCCCATAGTCTCTTAGTATTTAAGGATATTTGGAACAGAGAACAAGAAACCTGGGTAATTACCTGGTTCCAAGCTGCCGATTTCAATTTATCCTTTGCATTGGAATTCTCAGCCGTGAGTATTGGGGCTACAGTATTAATCACTGCGCTGAGTTTACTAGCGCAAATCTATGCCCTAGGCTATATGGAAAAAGACTGGGCTTTAGCACGGTTCTTTGGACTGATTGGATTTTTTGAAGCCGCACTCAGTGGTTTAGCCATTAGCGACTCCTTGTTTCTCAGTTATGCACTTTTAGAAGTTTTGACACTTTCTACCTACTTGCTCGTAGGATTTTGGTACGCACAACCCCTAGTCGTGACAGCAGCTAGAGATGCCTTTTGGACAAAGCGGGTTGGAGATTTATTACTACTCATGGCAGTAGTAACACTTTCTACATTAGCGGGTAGTTTGAACTTTTCTGATCTATATGAGTGGGTACAAACTGCAAATTTAGACCCAATAACATCAACTTTGTTAGGTTTAGCTTTGATTGCAGGGCCAGCAGGCAAATGCGCTCAGTTCCCCTTGCATCTGTGGTTAGATGAAGCAATGGAAGGCCCTAACCCGGCTTCAGTAATGCGGAACTCTTTGGTCGTAGCGGGTGGTGCTTATTTATTGTATAAATTACAACCAATTCTTGCTCTCTCCCCCATAGCATTAAACGCTTTACTCATCATAGGTAGCATCACAGCAGTAGGAGCAAGTTTAGTTTCTCTGGCTCAAACTGACATTAAACGGGCCTTATCGCACTCTACTAGTGCTTACATGGGATTGGTATTTTTAGCGGTGGGTTTACAGCAGGGTGGTGTAGCTTTGATGCTGCTGTTAACCCATGCGATCGCTAAAGCATTATTATTTATGAGTTCTGGCTCAGTGATTTTCACCACCCACAGTCAGGACTTAACAGAAATGGGTGGTTTGTGGTCTAGGATGCCAGCAACTACTACTGCTTATGTAGTTGGTTCAGCAGGTATGGTGACACTCCTACCGCTAGGAAGCTTTTGGGCCATGCTAGCTTGGGCTGATGGCTTAGTCAGAGTCAGTCCTTGGGTGATTGCCATTCTCATTTTAGTTAATGGCTTAACAGCTTTAAACTTAACACGGGTATTTAGATTAGTGTTTTGGGGTAAACCACAACAAAAAACCCGTCGCGCCCCGGAAGTTGGCTGGCCAATGGCTTTCCCAATGGTTTCACTGATCATTGTGACCTTACTACTACCTTTAATGCTACAGCAATGGTACTTGCTACCTGCGTGGGAAAGTATTGATTGGTATGTAGTTTTAGTATTGGTTTCTTCTACAGTAGCGGGTGTAGTAATTGGATCAACTATTTATCTGCACAAAGCTTGGTCTCGGTCGAGAATCATGGCTTGGCGCATGGTGCAAGACTTATTGGGTTATGACTTTTACATTGACCGAATTTATCGCGTCACTATAGTGAGTGCAGTAGCCATCCTATCGAAAATTTCCGCTTGGAGCGATCGCTATTTAGTTGATGGTTTAGTTAACTTAGTTGGTTTTGCCACGATTTTAAGTGGGCAAGGCTTAAAATACAGCATTTCCGGTCAATCTCAAGGTTATATGTTGACCATCCTCGCAGTAGTTAGCGTCCTCGCATTTTTCATTAGCTGGTCATTAGGTTTACTAGATAAGTTGCCTTTTTAATGCTGAATGGGCATGGGGCATGGGGCATTGGGCATTGGATTTTTATTCCCCTGCTACCCCTGCTCCACGGCAGTTGCTCCTGGGGAAACCCCTGCGTAGCCGTCACTGCCTCCCCTACCCTCTTCTCCTACTCCTCAGTCCCCATTGCCCCTTATCCCCAGAGGGGGTCTCGAGTTCCCCAATCCCTAGTCCCTTATCCCCCGTCCCCTTCCTTATGCTGAGTGCCTTAATTTTTGCCCCTTTATTGGGTGCGTTGTTAGTTGGTTTATTACCTGCTGGCGTGAATGGGAAAATTTCCCGGAGTGTGGCTTTGATTTTTGCTGGGTTAATTTTTTGGTGGACTGTGTTCCTCGCCAGCCAGTTTAATCCAGGGGAAGCCAGCCAGCAGTTTAGTGAGTTTTTACCCTGGATAGATACCTTGGGATTGAACTATAATCTGGGAGTAGATGGCTTATCTTTACCTTTGCTGTTGTTAAACGGTTTATTAACTGCTATAGCCATTTACAGCAGCGACGAATCTCTACAACGTCCTCGATTTTATTACTCCTTAATTTTGGTATTGAGTGCTGGAGTAGCAGGTGCATTTCTGGCTCAAGACTTACTACTGTTTTTCCTGTTTTATGAGTTAGAACTGATTCCCCTTTATCTACTCATTGGCATTTGGGGAGGGGCAAAACGGGGTTATGCGGCCACAAAATTTCTCATTTATACTGCTGTTTCTGGAATTCTGATTCTAGCCAGTTTCCTGGGAATGGTGTGGTTGAGTGGTGCTAACAGCTTTGCCTTAACAACAATTGATCTCAAGAGTCTACCCTTAGCTACCCAACTACTACTTCTGGGGGGAATTCTCATTGGCTTTGGCATTAAAATGCCGTTAGTTCCTTTTCACACTTGGTTGCCAGACGCTCACGTTGAAGCTTCTACACCGATTTCCGTGCTACTGGCAGGTGTGCTGTTGAAATTGGGAACTTATGGCTTATTGCGGTTTGGGATGAACTTATTACCGACAGCTTGGGAATATTTAGCCCCTTGGTTAGCCGTGTGGGCAGTGGTGAGTGTATTGTATGGCTCATCCTGTGCGATCGCTCAAACTGATATGAAGAAAATGGTAGCCTATAGTTCAATTGGTCACATGGGCTATATATTACTAGCCGCCGCCGCCGCAACACCGTTAAGCACACTGGGTGCTGTCATGCAGATGATCAGCCACGGTTTAATTTCTGCCATGCTGTTTTTGTTGGTGGGAGTTGTGTACAAAAAAGCTGGTAGCCGTGATTTAAATATGATTCGTGGACTGCTGAACCCAGAACGAGGTCTACCTGTCATTGGTAGCTTGATGATCTTAGGCGTGATGGCTAGTGCTGGTACTCCCGGAATGGTAGGGTTCATTTCCGAATTTATTGTATTTCGGGGTAGTTTTGTTGTATTTCCCATACAAACCTTGTTATCCATGATTGGTACAGGTTTAACGGCAGTTTATTTCTTAATTCTGGTTAACCGTGCCTTTTTTGGGCGGTTGTCTGAGCAAGTGATCAACCTACCGAGAGTTTACTGGAGCGATCGCGCACCAGCTATTGTATTAGCAGCCTTAATTCTCATTTTTGGTATCCAACCAGCTTGGTTAATACATTGGAGTGAACCTACAGTTACAGCTATGGCCAGCGTAGAACATAGAGTGGCCACAGTCTCTTTAAGTCAAACACAAAGCAAAAGCTAAATCTGTTGCTCATGGGTGGTCTTTGCTACCTATATGAAGCTTAATTTTCGATGATTAGTAATGAGTAGGAAGAAATTTATTACTCATTGCTAAATATTCAGAATTAATAAAAATCATTTAAAAAAACTTTTATTGGGAGCATGGAAAATGGTAACTATTAGAAACAAGCCAAATCATCCCTTAATTGAGTATATTGAACGTCTACAAACAGGCCAAGCCTTACTTGCAGATAGTCCACAAAATGTTTTAGAAGTTGTGGGTATTCTCAAAAGTTATGGTGTAGTTTTAGATGCTTATTCTAAAAATCTAATTTATATTGCTGAGAATCAATTTTTAGTTTTCTTTCCGTTTTTTAAATATTTCAATGGCGAAATCACTTTTCAAAAGCTACTCCGCCATTGGTGGCACGACAGAATCAATTTTGAGTATGCTGAATATTGCATGAAATCCATGATGTGGCATGGTGGCGGCGGTTTAGATGCTTATTTAGATACCAAAGAATTTCAACAAAGAGCGCAAGCAGTGATCAAAGCAAAATTTGCAACCAATCCCTTGGTGATGGGGTTGAATCAACTGTTTCCCGACTTTTTAATTGAACAGTTACGTGTCTCAGCCTACTACAGTGGCTTAGGGCAATTTTGGCGCGTCATGGCTGATATTTTCCTCGACTTATCAGACTGCTATGACCGGGGTGAAATTAAAACAATTCCTCAAGTTGTAGACCATATTAAAGCCGGGTTAGTGGCAGATGCCTTAAAGCCAATTACCTACTCTGTGAAAATTAATCAAAAAGTCTATGAAATCATTCCTCAAAGCTTAGGGTTGACTTTTTTAGCAGATACAGCAGTACCTTATGTAGAAGCAGTTTTCTTTAGAGGGACTCCATTTTTGGGAACAGTTTCTTACAATGCTCAAGCATATCAAGTGCCACCCGATCAAGCCCGATTCCAGTACGGGGCATTATATGCTGATCCTTTGCCCATCGGTGGTGCAGGTATTCCCCCCACACTATTAATGCAGGATATGCGTCATTATTTACCAGAATATCTGCACGAAGTTTATCGGCGCAGTCTCAGAGGTGAAGATGATTTGCGGGTGCAGATTTGTATGACTTTCCAAAAGTCAATGTTTTGTGTGACCACAGCAGCGATTTTGGGATTGATGCCTTATCCTGCTGATAGCCAAGAACTATCTGAGCAAGAAGCTAATCGAGTCTATTTAGAAAAATGGATGGAGAGGCTCAAAACTTCGCAGTTGCTCAATGTCAATAAATAGGTGTTAGTTATCAAGATTCAGATACTTCAGCCCTTGATTTCGCTCATAAGTTAGTACTTTTTAGTCACCTGTGATTTTTTATAAAGGTGGGGAAAAGCGGATATCTGCACTGAAATTATCTACACTAGCACTGCGATGAATGGGTAAAACATATTCTAAGTTTTCATGGGGACGCGGAATAATGTGATCAGCCAGCCACTCACCGCCATTAACTCGGCTAATGGCATCTAATCCGGCTTTGATGGCAACATTGACTTCACCTACTTCTCCTCGAATCAGGACTGTAATACGTCCTAAATCAGTATTTTCGTATCCCACCAATGTGACACGGGCAGCTTTACACATAGCATCTCCCACTTCTATTGCTGTAGGAACACCATAAACTTCGATCATGCCTAGTGCCAACGTCATAGAAAATTCAAAACTCACAAAGAAGATGATGGGAAACGAGGATGAACACAATCCAAATCCTATCAATTAATCAGGTAGTTGTAGAGTTTTCCCTAAAGATTGTCAACGTTAGCCGCTGGATGCTATTGCCTTTCACCTTTCTTGGTAAAATTCTCAAGCACCGGAGCGGACTTAATTCCCATGCAAATCAACTGGAAATCTGTCAAAACCTACGAAGATATTCTGTATCATAAAACCGATGGGATTGCCAAAATCACCATCAACCGTCCCCATAAACGTAATGCTTTTCGACCTAAAACCGTCTTTGAACTTTACGATGCTTTTTGTGATGCTCGTGAAGATACTAGTATTGGTGTAGTTTTATTCACTGGAATAGGCCCACATACTGATGGCAAATACGCTTTCTGCGCAGGTGGTGACCAAAGTGTAAGAGGACAAGCTGGCTATGTGGATGATGCTGGTGTTCCTCGCTTGAATGTCTTGGATTTACAGCGTCTAATTCGTTCCATGCCGAAAGTCGTAATTGCCCTTGTTGCTGGATATGCGATCGGTGGTGGACACGTTCTACACTTAATTTGCGACCTTACCATTGCCGCAGATAATGCCATTTTTGGACAAACAGGCCCTAAAGTTGGGAGCTTTGATGGCGGTTTTGGTGCTAGTTATCTTGCTCGTATAGTTGGACAAAAAAAAGCACGAGAAATTTGGTTTCTCTGCCGTCAATATGATGCTCAACAAGCTTTAGAAATGGGGTTGGTAAATTGTGTTGTGCCGATTAATGAATTGGAAACAGAAGGAATTAAATGGGCGCAAGAAATTTTAGAAAAAAGTCCTATTGCTATTCGTTGTTTGAAAGCTGCCTTTAATGCTGATTGTGATGGACAAGCTGGTTTACAAGAACTGGCTGGTAATGCCACCTTGTTATATTACATGACAGAAGAAGGCTCAGAGGGTAAGCAAGCTTTTCTGGAAAAAAGATCGCCGAATTTTCGCAATTTTCCCTGGCTACCTTAAAGCCTAAATTCTGCCCTCATGCCAATTTGGAGTTTTAAATTTTGCTGCAAGTTATATTGCGGCGATTTTCTCTGTTAAGCCAAATTTCTCAAGCTAATCTTGGTAAAGCAGCATTGCAGATAAAGCTTTTGTGCCGAAACGCAACTATCTTCATGTAGTAAAATTTTGCGGTCGCAATAGTTGCATTGAATGTTGCCAACTAGTGCTACACCAACTAGCATAGCGATGGTGTGATTCTTCCCACAGCAAAATGTAGGTTTAGATCATGTCCGGTTTAACAGTTGTGATTATAATGGGCTACGCGTCAGTGTAGGCGATCGCGCTGTGCAGCAGCTGATTGACTCAGCATGATACAAAACTAAAAAATCGCACCCTGCCTAGAGGTGCGATCATTATAAATATTTAACCCTACAGCACTAGAAATTTTAAAATCAAATTTTAATTTGATGCAGTATGCACATTCAGTCAGTTAATATGATGGATGATTAGATGAATACTGTCTCAACTTTTGTTTGTTCAGAAGTGGAGGCAGTCTTTTCCTGAGCAGGAACAAAAGTAGTGTTGTCTAAACTTGATATTTGACAATCTGATTTATTTAAAACTGGTGTAGCATCCGGTAAGCTCCAAGCATCTTCCAGCGTTTCCCAAGAAGGGGCAAAAGGTGGTAGTGCTAAAGAACAAGCCTTCCAACTTGCTTGGACTGGTACGCCCAGCTGTTGGCAATTTCCACCACGACGACCCTCTGGTCTGTAGTGGCGACAATAGCGGCAGGCAGATGTCAAACAATTAATGGGTTTCATTTGGGTTCATCTTTAACGCCAGTTAAGGCTAATTTCTGTCCTTATATTTTCCTTCTAGATATAAATACGTAGTGAACCCATAATCCGTGATTATATCTAGGTTATAGCCTTTTAATGGCTAAATTAACTTTAGATTGTTTTTAGATTTGTGTTATATTTTTAAACGTTTTTTGTAGTGAACACCTTTAGAAATTATTGCCTATAACTGATTGGGGATCAACGGTAAGAATAAAGTTTTGAATGTATGGGAAATTTTTACTTACTCTATAAAATACGATTTTGATCCTATTGCTCTGTCACATTCTATGATATGACCAAGTAAATTTCAACCCAAAAAATAGATATTAAAATACAGGTAACAGGTAATAAGAAGAAGGGAAGTAGAGGTACTTTTCATTTATAGAAGGTAATGATAAGGATATTTAGACTCCAACCAAAACTTACCACTGCAAAAATTGTGGGTATTCTCCTTCTAGATAGAGAACAGACAATAGAGAAGTCTGTTAGGTGTTCCTTGTTCCCTGATGGGATGATTGTTTGACACTGCATAAAGCGCATACACACCAACGCTGAAGTTCACCAGGTGGTGTAGGGCATTGGCATTGAGGGCAAAGGGGTAGGCTTTGCGATCGCGCCTGTCTCTCCTTAGCCCAAGACTCAAACACCTGATTGACAGTCTGTTCCGTTGGTTTCCTAACAGGAGGGGAGCTACTAATATCACCCAAATAACTAGGGTGTTCTTGAGGTGAGACGCTGGTTGGTGGTTTGAATAAATCTTTTGGCTTTTGCCAGCCAGCAGTAGAAAAGCGTATATCTACCAAAGACATAGACAATTTGGTATTTAACTTCAGCAGTAGTGTCTGACGACTAAATGTCAAATTCTGCGCCCAAGCCGCACTAGAAGTTGCTACTCGCAATACATCACGCTGCATTGACAAGGGGCGAGAGTGGATAGCTGCCACAGCACCAACAACTTCTGCCCAGGACTGGAGTATTAGTGCTAATGGGTCTGCTTGCCATTTAGCTTGCTGTTCTAGAACACCTAAAATATCATTAATTGGTTTCAAAGACATTTCGCCCAAGAGTAGCAAAAATCAAGATTAGTTCTGAGATCTATACTAATCAACAATTTTCGTTACGATTGGCACAAAATTATCTACAGTTAATCCAGCAGTCCAAGTTGGAGGCACAAGGCAATGAGTCAAAATCCCCTGATGGATTCCGGTACGCGATCGCCTAAAACATCTGGTTTAAAGCCAGCATTAGCAGCCGCACTAGGAAGTTTAGAAGTACAGCTAGACCAAGAATTAGCTCGTTACCGACGCTCACGGATGGGAGTGCGAGCTACCAGCAAGCCCTCAGTACATAGTTATATTGGCAGCCCTCCTTCTGATGTGACGACAAACCCTGCCACAGTGGGTAGTACCCAGCTACCAATAGTAGAGATTAGGAACTATACAACTCCTATCCCTGTGCCAGAAACCTTACTAGAACCACCCGCACCCAGCACAACAGAAACACCAGAACATACCCCGGTGTCTACCCACGCCGATTCACACACCCAAATTCCTCTACCTCCACCTAACGCTGCTAGTAGCTTAGTCCCTACTACTACTCAGACTAATCAAAACGACAAACTTGTAGCAAATGACGCTCCTACCCAGCCAGATGACTATCTAGAATCAAGTGAAGCACTGCTGCGTAGTTTAACAGATGAACAACCAGCTGATAATCAACCCAGCAATTCTAGTGATAGCCTGCTATCCCCCTTGGGGATAGGTTCTATGCTGCTGTTACTATTAGCAAGTTTGACTTTGGGCTACGTGGTATTCAACCCCAAAAGCTTACCTCAACTGAATCTGAGTAAATTATTTAACAGTAACTCATCTCCCAATGTTGCTAATCCCCAGACGGAAAGTAATCAATCCCAACCCCAGGCAGAACTCACACCCATACCCAAATACCCCAACTTAGCGGCTAAGGAGTTTCCAGAAGTTAAAGATCCTAATGATATAGTTGGCTTACAGCCGAAAATTCCGCCCACACCCATAGGATTATCTAATCCGCTGGCTATTTCCACACCAGTACTTCCTCCAGCCACCAATCCCTTAACCCAAGTGCAGCCTTTACCACCGGTGGACACATCCCCTCTAGCCACTTTACAGCCTTTACCAAAAACCACCACTGCACCCACCCAGACAAACACAGAAATCAAACCCGCAGCAGATGGACGCTACTACATAGTTGCCGATAATCAAGGAGCAGGTTTGCTAACTGCTGCACGACAGGTAGTTCCAGATGCTTACTTATCAACCAATCAAAAATTAATTTATCTTGGTGCGCTCACAACAAAAGAAGAAGCGCAACAAAGGCTCAAACAGCTACAAGCTAAAGGAGTTCAAGCCAGAGTGCAGCAGCCATAAAAGACTTCACCCACAAGGTGATGGAGTTTTGTGAATTGGGTATGGGATATGAGGCAGAAGTTACTAAAGATAAAAATTAATTTACGATAGGATGAGGGACAAATATAACTTACGCATAAAGATGAAAAATCATGGGCTTTGGCTAGGGTGTAGGCGTTTAACACCCTTACCCTAACTCCTTGATCATCTTGAATTGGTATTACATCTTGCTACCACAAGTCAAATTTTGGCGTAAGTGCTGATCAAAACGCGCTGCAATGGAGAGCCGACATGGAATTGATCAAGCGTATCGTGCGAGTGATAAACGCTAATCTTAATAGTTTTCTAGACAGTTCTGAAGATCCAGAAAAAGTTCTGGAGCAAACTGTCATAGAGATGCAAGAAAACTTAGTATTGTTGCGACAGGGCGTAGCCCAAGCGATCGCCACTCAAAAACGCACTGAACGCCAAGCTGCATCTGCCCAATCAACAGCAGAAGAATGGTATCGTCGCGCTCAACTTGCTCTCAATCAAGGTAATGAACCCCTAGCAAGGGAAGCCCTAAATAAACGCCACGCCTACTTAGAAACGGCGACAGCCTTGAATAACCAAATACAGCAGCAAAATCAGGTAGTGGTTAAGCTCAAGCAGGATATGCGAACCCTAGAGTTAAAAATAGCTGAAGCCAAAACTAAAAAAGATATGTATATTGCCCGCGCTCGTGCGGCACAAGCATCTTATAAACTTCAAGATATGCTAAGTGAAGTATCTGCTACTAGCAGCTTGAGTGCTTTTGAGCGGATGGAAGAAAAAGTTTGGCAATTAGAAGCTCAATCGGAGGCCGTTGCCCAGCTTGGTAGTGATGATTTAGAAAAACGATTTGCTTCCTTAGAAGCTGCTAAGGACGTTGATAGCGAACTAGCAGCGATGAAATCCCAGATCTTAGAAGGTGCGGAAAATAGACAGCAACAGCAACTACCCCCAAGTTAAGAATCTGAATAATTAGGCAATCTTTAGATTTAGACGATATCTTAGCAATTATATAAGTGTCGAAATGTACCGATCCAAACCGGAAAGATTACATTAAAAATGGAAGTTATTAAGTAGTAAAAAAGCGAACTATCCAACTTAGCGCGTCAACTTCACAAGGAAAAACAAAGTTATGGGATTATTTGATCGGATTAAGCGAGTAGTTAGTGCTAACCTTAATGATTTAGTTAATAAAGCTGAAGATCCAGAAAAAATGCTGGAACAAGCCATTCTGGAAATGCAGGAAGACTTGGTACAGTTGCGCCAAGGTGTAGCTCAAGCGATCGCTGCCCAAAAACGCACAGAGAAACAATATACTGACGCTCAAAACGAAATTAACAAGTGGCAACGCAATGCTCAACTAGCACTGCAAAAAGGCGATGAAAACTTGGCTAGACAAGCCCTAGAACGTAAAAAAACTTATACAGAAACAAGTACCGCCCTCAAAACTAGCCTAGACCAACAAAGCACCCAAGTAGAAACTCTCAAACGCAATCTGATTCAGCTAGAGAGCAAAATTTCGGAAGCTAAAACCAAGAAAGAAATGCTCAAAGCGCGAATTACTACTGCCAAAGCCCAAGAACAACTCCAAGGCATGGTACGGGGTATGAATACGAGCAGCGCAATGGCAGCCTTTGAGCGCATGGAAGAAAAAGTCTTAATGCAAGAAGCCCGCGCCCAATCAGCCGCCGAACTTGCAGGTGCAGACTTAGAAACCCAATTTGCACAATTAGAAGCTGGTAGCGACGTTGATGATGAATTAGCTGCGTTGAAAGCATCATTAGCACCTGCAACACCACCTAACCAACCCCAGCTACCACCCCAACAAGAACAGCAACAATCCTCTCCCCCAGCACAATCCAGCAACGTGGTTGACAGTGAGTTGGAAGCCCTACGCAAACAATTGGATCAAATGTAATACTTGCAAAATACTGATGACAAATAATCCCACGCCTTCCGGTGATGGGATTTTGTTTTCTAGTCAACTTAACATTCATTACGCCAACTTTTGCCCTCGTCCCCCTGCCTAATTAAACAGAAATGGTTTGACAGATAACATCCTCCTCACCAATCGTTAACATTAGAAAATATCTATGCAATATAAACTATGGACTGTTGACGACTTTGGGATACAGTATTTTGTGTGTCAACTTTGATCGATGCCAACTAATGGAGACTGCAATGAGTAAGGGTGTAATCACCATCACCGATGCTGAGTTTGAAACTGAAGTGTTGCAAGCCGAGCAGCCTGTATTAGTTTACTTTTGGGCTTCCTGGTGTGGGCCGTGTCAATTGATGTCGCCACTGATTAATATAGCTGCTAAAACTTATAGCGATCGCTTGAAGGTTGTAAAACTAGAAGTAGATCCTAACCCTGTCACAGTAAAACAGTACCAAGTAGAAGGTGTACCGGCTCTGAGATTGCTTCAAGGCACAAAACTCTTAGCATCTACTGAAGGAGTAATCGGTAAAGATAAGTTACTCGAACTCCTAGATACGCACTTAGATAATAATTAGTCCATAGTCTGTAGTCTATAGTAAAGACCGTTGACCATAGTAATTTTAGATTTTGGATTGCGGATTTGGGTGAATCAGCACAGTCTTCTCTACGGAACACTGTGTGAACTTTTAGAGAGACGCGGGAGTGTCACTCTAGGGGATTGGTTTTTCCTCAAATCATAAATCTGAAACCCAAAATTCATTGACTATTGACTCTTGTACAGACGCGATGAATCGCGTCTCTACCAACCATTGACTATTATGCAATTTGCCCAACGTTTAAAACCCCTGCAATCTAATGTATTTGCTGATATGGACAGAGCCAAGTCTTTGGCTCTAGCAGCAGGGAAAGATTTGATCGATTTGTCGCTGGGATCTTCTGATTTACCCGCCGCAGCCCATGTAATTGCAGCGATCGCCCAATCGCTTAATGACCCTAGTACCCACGGTTATTTACTTTTTAACGGGACGCGGGAATTTCGCCAAGCGGCGGCTAGCTGGTATGAACAAAAGTTTGGCATAAAAGTCGATCCGGAAACAGAGGTACTGCCTTTAATTGGTTCTCAAGAGGGTACAGCCCATTTACCTTTAGCTTTACTCAATCCGGGAGATTTTGCTTTACTGCTCGATCCAGGCTACCCTTCCCACGCTGGCGGAGTCTACTTAGCGAGTGGACAAATCTACCCCATGCCATTGCGAGCCGAAAATGATTTTTTGCCTGTGCTGAGTGACATTCCCTCTCATGTCGTAGCGCAGTCACGGATGATGGTATTGAGTTATCCTCATAATCCTACAGCCGCGATCGCACCCTTATCTTTCTTTAAAGAAGCTGTCGCCTTTTGTCAGCAACATGACATCGCATTGGTTCACGATTTCCCTTACGTAGATTTGGTATTTGCAGAACCAAGCGAGTTGGGTACAGTTATCCCCAACACCCAATCCCTTGTTCCTTCCATTCTGCAAGCTGACCCAGACAAAAGCATCTCAATAGAGTTTTTCACTCTTTCTAAGTCTTATAATATGGGCGGTTTCCGTATTGGGTACGCCATTGGGAATGCCCAATTAATCCAAGCTTTACGACAAGTCAAAGCAGCCGTCGATTTTAATCAATATCGCGGAATTTTAAATGGAGCGATCGCGGCTCTCACAGGCTCCCAAGCCGGAGTACAAGTGGCTGTCAATAGGTTTTGCCAACGTCGTGATGCGTTTATTAATGCTTTACACCGCATAGGCTGGCATGTTCCCACACCCAAAGCCACCATGTACATTTGGGCGCAATTGCCATCACCTTGGAGTCAAAATTCTGTAGAATTTTGTACTGAGTTAGTGCAGCAAACTGGTGTAGCGGCTTCCCCTGGTGCTGGTTTTGGCAAATCTGGCGAGGGATACGTCCGTTTTGCTCTAGTCCATGAACCTGCTTTATTAGAAATTGCCGTGGAGAGAATCGCTAAGTTTCTCTAAATCTTATACTGTTGACTGTTGACTCTGTGACATTCAATATCAGGGGAATTATTTGTGAGCCTAAATCTTTATTTACTCCGTCACGGACAAACAGGATGTAGTCGGAATAACGCCTTTTGTGGTGTGACAGACTCCGAACTTACCCCAGAAGGCTTAGAAATGGCGAAGGCTTTTGCATCTGCCTATAGTTCTCTGCCTTGGACGGCGATTTTTTGCAGTCCTATGCGGCGAACTATAGACACAGCCAAGCCTCTGTGTGAAACAATAGGAATGAAGCCACAATTACGTGATGGGTTAAAAGAAATTGACTATGGTCAGTGGGAAGGCAAAACCCCACAACAAATTAACTCAGAATATCACGATGATTATATTCGTTGGTCGGCTGACCCCGCTTGGTATGCGCCTACTGGTGGAGAAATGGCGATCACAATTGCTTCTCGTGCTATGGGAGTAATTGAAGAAATTAAACATTTATACAAAAATGGTAATGTTTTAGTGGTTTCTCATAAAGCCACAATTAGAATTATTCTGTGCAGTTTATTAGGTATTGATGTTGGACGGTTTCGTTATCGTTTAGGATGTCCTGTTAGTTCCGTCAGTCTTGTAGAATTTACTGCTCACGGGCCGTTTATCAAAAATTTAGCAGATCGCTCTCATTTAGATGAGAATTTACTTAATTTACCAGGGACTTGAACAATTCAAACCGAAAATTTGGGATTAGTCTCTGGTTGTGTATATTTGCAGAAGATATTTAGAAGAATTTTCAGAATACATAACACAATAAAACCTGAACTTCGCTTACTCAAATTCTTTTGCTTTATAAACTGTAAGACAAGTTCAATCGGACTCAACTTTTCTATAAAAATATGCCAAATGTGATGGTATTCAAAGCACACTTTCACTTAGCAGTTTAGATTTTATTAATATTAACTGTTCAGATGAAAAACGTGAAATTGATCATCGTGAACATCAATATTTGAGTTCTAAACTAAAATATTCTCATTTAGAGGATGTTTGAAAAATATTATGGCTAACATCAAAATCTTAAAAACCTAACCCCCCAAACCCCCCTTCCCGACAAGGGAATGAGGGCTTCAAAGCCTCTCTCCGTTTCGGGGAGAGGTACCCTTATCCTTCGGAGACGCTGACGCGAACGGGAAGCAAGCTAGGGAAGCAAGCTATGGAGAGGGGTTCTTGGTATACTTTTCGACTTGTCAAACATCCTCTTAGAGAAGTTCTCACTTAACAACTTCAAAATTGTGGTTCAATCCTCTATCACTCCCATTTAACTCACTTTCTACTTCCGTTCAGACTCGATTTATCGCGTCTCTACAAGACTTCCCATCGCTAAGTAAGGAGTAAATTTCCTTGAAACTTGTTCATGATCCTGCAATAGCCAAGAAAATCCGTAAGATGCAGCAACGGGTACGTTGGCAAGATGCGTTAATTTTAGAACGGAACATTGATCAAACTCGGTTCGTTCTGGAAGACGGACAAGCAGATAAGAGGGAATTCTCTTTTTTAGTTGTTGGTGATAGTGGTTCGGGAAAACATAAGGGACATAACCCCCAACGACAGGTTGCAGAGTTGATGTTGTCTCATCATCAAGAATGTCGCTTCTTGATACACACAGGGGATGTGATTTATTTGGTGGGTTCAAGTGAATATTATCACCAAAATTTCATTGAACCTTACCGAGAATTGCTTGTGGGTGGGGATGATCCTCAACAAATTGCTTACGACCAGATGGTATTTAAGTTACCAGTCTTCCCAGTTCCTGGTAATCATGATTACTATGAATTACCCCTAGTTTTAAGTTTGCTCTCTCTTACGACTTTACCAATTCGGTATATATTACGATCACAATTAGATATTGATGTCGGCTTACATGGTTCTGGTGTTGGTGATGCTTATGCTAAGGCATTCATTGATTATCTCCAAAGGTTTAAGTTACCAGGAGAATTACCCCGTCATTTAGATCAACACTACACTGCTACCACCGACACAGGCCGCACTCTCGTTTATAAACCAGGGGATTTCACTCGCTTACCCAATCGCTATTACACTTTTCGCTACGGTGGAATTGATTTTTTCGCGCTTGACTCTAACACATTCAACGCACCCCAGCCTTTACCGAAAACCAAAAAAGGCGATCGCGATCGCCAAATCTTAGCAAGTCGTCAGCAAGAATTAGAACGGGAGAAGATGCAAATTATTGAATCTTCCGCGAAATTAAATCCCGATAACCCTAACGAAGCCGAACAATTAGACGATTTTCACTACAAATTATCCCAAATTGAAGAAATTATTCTTGATATCAGCAAACAATTAACTAGTGATCAGCCGCAGCAGTCTGATACTGCACAATTAGACTGGCTAAAACAGAGATTAATTGCATCTTGGCATAATCCAGACGTGCGGGGAAGAGTCATCTATTTTCATCATCCGCCATACGTGACAGAGGCGACAAAATGGCAACAAGGGCAAACTCTAGCCATTCGCAGGCATTTTCGGGAGGTATTGAATGCAGTTGCAATAGCCATAGGTTCACTCAATCAAGGAAGACCTTTGGTAGATTTAGTTTTAAATGGTCATGCTCATTGTTTAGAATATCTGCAAACCCTAGACACAGGACACGCTGACGCGAATATTAATTGGTTAGTGTGTGGCGGTAGCGGTTATAGTTTACGTCGCCAACGCACTGAAGGTGCAGACTTAACTGAAACTTGGGGAAATGCAGAAAGATTAATCGCACAATCACATCTTTTTGTGGGACGTAACGGACAAGGTTTTGAGAAACGCCGTCCATATTCCTGTGTACGAATTGATGTTCAAGGCGAAGAACAACCCCAATTTACGATTCGTCCTTTAGTTGCCGAATGGTATCAGCGTCAGTGGCATAATTATGAACTACCCAGTATTCACATAGGGCGTTGCTAGAAAATGGATAAAGTCGATCTGAGCAATTTTTGTGGCTTTGATCTTCATATCTGCTGGAGTAGCGTAGTAGCAATCTGGCTGAAAATGCCCCATTTATCCCTAACAGCACTAATCAGAACTCAGCACCTCAAATGATTTTACTTCTAGAACAGGGCCGATCATGGCGATCGTCATGATATCTTCACGCACCTGTCCTGTCACTTTGGCTTTTTGTCCCGCCTTGAGTAATTCTTTGTCTGCACCCTTGAGGATTTCATAAGTGACACCCTCATCGCTAATTAACGCCCATGTACCCATACCAAGTTGACGGCGTTCAATTTTACCTGTAACTGTAATACTCATAAGATTGAGGGAATAGGAAATAGGAAATAGGAAATAGGAAATAGGAAATAAGGAATAGGGAATAGGGAAGTAAAGAGTATTCACGCCCAATGACGGCAGTTACGACAAGTCGGGAAAACCGACGACACTTGCTAAAAGTCGGGCATTGCCTGCCCAACGCAGTGTCTCCCCAATTCCCAATGCCCACTAAGCTGTTTTTCCTTCGTTTTTCAATGCTAATCTTGCTAGTCCGTAACAGAGTAAAGCATTGGTAATGAGAAATATTCTGGCCAAGTTATCACTACCTAAGCCCCAGACTGCTGGATCTAAAACTGCACTGACTGTTAAACAAGCTGCTACACCTAGGGTAGAACCGATCGCAAACCATTTCCAGCTAGGATGACCTAGTAGCAATGCCACTAACACAACTGGAATTAGTACACTGGCAAAAATTGGATTTAACGCATCAGTACCCTGTAGAGTGTTACCTAATTCGGGAATGGAACTACCCAAAACGCGGAACGGCCACTGGGGTAAGTCAAAGATATAAATGCCCTTGAGGAAGAATAACCCCGAACTACCGAAAATCAGACCGCTAGATAATGACCAACTCCAAGTGAAGGGGAAGTAAACCCGCAATAACCATGCTAGGAGATAAGAACCAAGTACCATCAGTATTTTTGGTAAAAGTGCGACTGCACCACCGTCTATCCAAAAACCAGGGTTGAGATAGCCGTTATCCCGCAACCATCGGAAGAAATCTTGGAAACTGATTTGTCCCTCGGTAGCGATTTTCACTGCTGCTTCGGCATTGAGTTGTCCAGCACCGTAGTAGTTTAAGCCATCGTCTTTAATCACTCGTGCTGACTGTTTGAGGACTTTTAAAATTTCCTCTGGGTCTTGAACACCTTTAGCTTTAATTAACGCAGCTACACCTGCAACGTGAGGGGAAGCCATGCTTGTACCTTGGAGTCCCAGAAATACGCCTTCGCCTTGTTCGTTGATGGTTTCTTGTAAAATTGCACCTGCATCAGTTCCACCAGGGGCAGAAATATCAACGCCAGCACCAAAGTTAGAATAAGGGGCTTTCTCCCCATCGGGGCCAAATGCTGAAACCCCAATTACATGGGGATAACGGGCAGGGTAAGAGGCGGAATTATCGTTTTCGTTACCGGCTGCGGCAATGATGACTACACCTTTTCTATGGGCATACTCGATGGCTTGTTTGAGAAGTTGACTTTCACCGCCACCCCCTAAACTCATGTTAATTACATCTGCGCCTTTGTCAGCCGCAAATTTAATGGCTTCGGCAATATCAGCTACAGTCCCGCCACCGTAAGCACTCAGCACTTTTAAAGGCATGAGTTTGGCTTCGTAAGCAATTCCCGCGACACCATATTTATTATTGGTAGCTTGGGCAATTGTACCGGCGACGTGAGTACCGTGGCCATTGTCATCGCTGGCATCTTCTTTGTCGTTGACGAAATCGTAGCCTTTGACAAATTTTGTTTCGTACAAGTCGCGGACTTTGGTAACACCTGTATCAATTACAGCAACGGTTATACCGCTACCTTTGGTTTCTCTCCATGCACTTTCAACACCGATTTTGTGGAGATTCCATTGTTTGCTGTAATATTCGTCGTTGGGTGCGCTGACTGAAGGTTGAAATTCTTCACCATCTTGAGGTCTTAAGATTTCGCCTAGCCAAGTTGGTTTAGCTGTTGGCTCAATTAGCTTGTAGACATAGTTAGGCTCAATAATTTCTGTAGCTTTAGCCCAGGAAGATTTCCTCAGTTCCTTGAGCCGATCGCGATCGCCCTTGATAATATAAACATTATCTTGCGCTGAGAATTTATTATCTAATTGAGGAGTAACGTTGTATTTTTGTGCGATCGCTTGTAAATCTTGCTTGATTACCTCGGCTGGAATATCTTCACGAAAATCTACCAGAATTGTCCCGAATTCACCTTTAGCTGCTAGTCCCTGAAAATTCAGAAACCCCCACACAGCTGATATCAACCCGATGACAAACAAGCACAATATTATAAGTTTTCTCATACCAACTCATCACCGCTTTTTGCCAGTTTGCTCACTACGATAACTTATCTGCGTCCCTAGTTGGGGAACTTTGCAATTAAGTTAAACCTTTTTAGTTAAATCTTTGACTGAGGACTTTTTAAACAATGGAACGTGGTCTTTTCTGGTTGCCTCTGTTAATCATATTTTTCTGGTTAGCTTGGCAAGGCTCAAAAGAATATCAAAAAGTCGAAGCCTATCGTACTTGGGCAGAGCAATTTGATCGGGCTAAATATGATATCTATGCTGTATTGGGTCAAAAAGATAACAGTATTACTTGGGGTAAACCCACAGCCAAAGGGCTGATTCAACTACAAACTTTTTCATTAGTTGATGTTCAAGAAATCCAACTTTTGGTGGATGAAAAAGTAGTAGATATAAATTTACTCCCTAATAAGGGGCGTTCTATTGAGCTAGAATTTATCTTCAGTGAATCCGATAAATCAGTAAAAGTTCCATTCACAGAAATTCCCTTAGCAGCAGAATGGGGTAAATTTTTACAAGGTGCATTGCAAAATATACATAGGTAACAAAATCAGTAGTCATAAGTCGTGAACTACTATTTGATTTTTGCGAAGCTATGTACACCTCTACTATCTTCTTTTCTGTTCTCTGTTACCTGTTCTACACCGACACAAGCGGATTATGGCTACGCCACACTACTCAAACAGGAATGAAATTAAATTGCTATAATTTCATTAGTTTATTGATATTTGACTGTAGAACATCAATCATTTTACTTCTTTCACTATCTTGGTAAAGATATCTATAAATTTATCTTTAGCTTGATAAAAATTAGTTAGATTCCAATCAGGTAACTGGGGTTTATCTAGTTGACTATCATCTAAATAAACATGATATCTCACCTCAATTTGTAAGGCTTCAACTCCTGGTATTTGACTGTAATTTCGAGTAATATAACCACCTGTAAAAATTTTATTTCTAACTACTTGATATCCTTGGCATGCAAAAGCTTCTTCAACTTTTAAGGTCAAAAATTGACTACAGCTTTTCCCATTAAGGTTTCCCAAACATATTTGATCATCAATTACACCTCCAAAACTGTGTAAGTCTAGCAAATAAACTTTACCAAATTCTTGAATTTTCTCTTTTAATATAGTTTCTAATTTGTGATGGTAGGGAAAATAGTATTTCTGTATGCGGTTTTTTATATTTTCTAGGCTGGGATTATTTGTATAAATCGGTTGAGCAAATCCTGTTTCTAGCGGTATAACAGATGACCAAAAATTACCTGCTAGTGGTTCTTTTACTTCTCGGTTCAAATCAACTACATATCGACTGTAATTGGCTTGCAGGACTGTTACTCCCAATTGTGGAAGAAAATCATATAGTTTATCTAAATGCCAATCTTGGTTGGGAAGATATTCTTGAGCCAAAAGTGTAGCTATATTTTCAGGAATTGTTAACCCACTATGGGGAAGGTTAGCAACTACTGGGACTGGTTGAGATATTGGTATGTTAACAGTGAATAAATCCATGTGATTAGCGTTTAATAAATTAACTTTTACTTATGAATGCTGAAATAAAATCCAAAGTTCCGGTTGCATTAACCATTGCAGGTTCAGATAGTGGTGGCGGTGCAGGAATTCAAGCTGATTTACGCACCTTTGCCTTTCATTGTGTTCACGGCACTAGTGCTATTACTTGTGTGACAGCTCAAAATACGCAGGGAGTTGCTAGGGTTGATGCCATGCAGCCAGAGGCAGTTGTAGCCCAAATACAAGCGGTAGTGGTAGATATTGGTGTACAAGCTGCGAAAACTGGTATGTTACTTAATCAAGAAATCATCGCAACTGTTGCCCAGCAAGTGAAGGCTTTACAAATTCATAACTTAGTTGTTGACCCGGTGATGGTATCACGGACAGGAGCGCAATTAATTGATAATGATGCCGTCAATATACTCTGTCAACAACTTATTCCCCAGGCAGCTATTATTACACCCAATCGCTACGAAGCCCAGATTTTAAGCGGTTTAACGGTGAATACCTTAGATGATATGAGGGCAGCTGCTCAAGTAATTCATCGCAATTTAAAGGCGAAAGTTGTGTTAGTTAAGGGTGGAGGAATATCAGGAAATTCTCGTGGTGTTGATATTTGGTTTGATGGGCAAAAGTTAGAAACTTTAACTACAGAGCAAGTAGATACTCACAATACTCATGGTACTGGTTGTACTTTATCAGCTGCGATCGCTGCTAATCTAGCTAAAGGTGAAGATTTATGGCAATCTGTACAGCAAGCTAAGAAATATGTTACTAATGCACTCACTTGCGCCTTAGATATTGGCAAAGGACAAGGCCCAGTAGGACACTTTTACCCTTTGTTATCGAATTAGGATTTACACAGACAGGATAATTGCTAGCCAAGCTTAGGCATTGGTTAACTTTATGCCCAATACCCTATACCTCATACCCTAGGACTAGTTTCCAAGCCAACTATCTTTTGATAACATGGCTCATACTCTAATTAACTTCATTTTTATACCAAAGCACAAATGCGAACAACCACTGGTTCTGTTCCAGGCAATCCACCAAAAGCAACATCCCAAAATCATCCGACCTCCGTACCATTATACGTATATCGGGAACTAGCTGCCGAATTAAAAGCAACACAAGCAAAGTTAGATGCACTGACTACTAAAAACCAACAATTAGCTCAGGAAAATCAACATCTGCGCCATGAAATTACTCAAGTTGTTAAATCTTTTATACACTTGCAAAAACTAGTAGATTCCCGTACTACATCAAACTTTACTTTCACCCCCACTTCTCATCCTGAAGTCAGTAATATTCCTAGCAAAGATTTGCTTGCTACAGACCAACCGCGCCCACAGGCTACTCGTTCACGCCAACCCGTCATCCCTGAACCTTCAGCTAGCAAAAGTCGTCACACTGCTTTCTCTGTGCCTATAGTAGAACTCAGTACCCCAATACCAGAAACAGTATTGATTGAAGAGCAAGAGGCAGGTTATTATCCTAACTCCAAGCCAGAGCCTAAAGAAATGAATGGTTGGTGGTTGGCTATCAGTATTTTGTTCATTATGTTGACGGCTTTTGGGGCTGGATATCTAGTTGTGCGCCCACTGTTTGAACATCAAAGTCGTTAGAACAGGCAGAAGGCAGAAGGGCAGAGGTTTTTAGCATAGTTTATCTTTCTTAAGATAGCTGTGTTTTTTCCACAGACTTACTACTCAAGACTCATCATCCAGCACAGGCTAACGCCCCTAACAGTACTTAGTTATGAGGCTATTTTTTGAGCATATTTAATCGAAATTGAGATTTATTAGTTTTAAGCCCTGAAAGCTACAATGTTACGGTGTGTTGAATTAAAGTAGTTTAATATCAAAATTTTAAAAATTAATCAATTAATTTATAGGTTCTACTGCTAATCTGATAAATGCTTATCTGGGTCAGATGCAGTTAGAAAACATCAAGTTCTCACATCAGTCTTTAAAATAAGACGAATGGTGAAATTGTTAGACATTTGATCTGGTTAGATATATAAACGCACCTACTAAAAATTAGGAGTCGATGACATGAAAAAAGTAGAAGCAATTATCCGTCCATTTAAGCTCGACGAAGTAAAAATTGCTTTAGTCAACGCTGGGATTGTGGGTATGACCGTTTCTGAAGTCCGAGGATTTGGACGGCAGAAAGGACAAACAGAACGCTATCGCGGTTCTGAGTACACAGTTGAGTTCTTGCAAAAACTCAAGGTAGAAATTGTGGTTGAGGATAACCAAGTTGATATGGTAGTTGACAAAATTATCGCGGCTGCTCGTACTGGAGAAATCGGTGATGGCAAGATTTTTATCTCACCTGTAGAACAAGTAGTTCGGATTCGGACTGGCGAAAAAAATACAGAAGCTGTGTGAGTCTTGAGTTATTAGTTCTGAGGTCTGAGTTCTGAGTTCTGAGTTCTGAGTATGGTTAACTTAGAGAAGAAAGTTATCCAATGGAGTTTCGAGTTAGTCTGAAAAGAATTGTGAAGAAGTATTAAAGTGTTATTTCTTCACTGTAGCTACTCAAAGCATATCTCTCAACTCACGACTTACAACTCAGGACTCAGTAATGTTATTGATCAGCTGTTCCACATTTAATTTATATCAATTGTGTAATCAGCCTGCTGATATATACTAGTTTTTTCATTGTGGATTTTGTAGGCTTACCTCCCCATTGGATATTTTGAATTGTAAATTGCTGAGTTGAGGAAGCAAAGCAGCAAAAGCCTTACCCCGATGGCTAACTGATTTTTTTACGTCCGGTGTCATCTCCGCAAAAGTTAATTGCTTCTCTGGAACATAAAAAATTGGGTCATAGCCGAAACCACCATCGCCACGCGGTGCATGAAGAATTTCGCCAGGACAAAGACCTTCGGCTTGGATAGCAATATTACCATCAGGAGATGCGATCGCTACTACACATACAAATTGAGCTTTGCGGTTAACTTCGCTACCTAATTCTCTGAGTAGTCTTGCAATTCGATCTGAGTCGCTTGTGCCGTAACGGGCAGAATATACCCCCGGTGAACCATTGAGAGCATATACTTGCAAACCAGAATCATCTGCGAGTGCCCACTCACCTGTAGCTTTAGCTACTTCAGAAGCTTTCAAACAGGCATTCTCAGTAAAGGTCTCACCTGTCTCTTCAATTTCTAATTCTTCCGGCTTGAGTTGTAATTCCCAGTCAGTATCTTTAAGGTAAGCTTGCATTTCCCGCAACTTACCAGGGTTACTTGTCGCTACTACTAGTTTGGTCATTAGTTTATTAGTCATTAGTCAATGGGTATGAGGCATTGGCTGAAATCATCCCTACACACGGCAGTTTGCTCAAGTCGGGAAACCCCTTCGGGTTCACCACTTTGCTTATGCCGGGAAACCCGTCCACCGCAAGTGGTTCACCGCCCAGGCAACTGCCTCCCCTACACCCCCAATCTCTTCACTCCGCCCACTCTTTCGCCCAAGCCAGAGTTTTATGCACTTCTTCAATAGTGGAAGCTTCACAGTAGAGGCGTAAAACTGGTTCTGTACCACTAAATCTAATCATTAACCAGCTATGGTCAGCCAGGCGGAACTTGTAACCATCGATGGTTTTACAATCAATTACGGCTTTGTCGGCAATTTCTGTTAATGGCTGAGTTTGCAATTGTTGCAGCAACTTTGCTCGGACTTCCATGCTAGCTAGGGGCAAGTCAATGCGATCGTAAGCGGAAGTGAAGTCTGTTTGCTGTTGCAGGTGGCGATAATAGTCTCCTAAATCCTGCCCAGATTCAACGATCGCTTCTAAGACATACAATGCTGATAAGAGAGCATCCCGTTCAGGAATATGGCTACCATAACCAATCCCTCCTGATTCTTCTCCTCCTAACAATACTGGTGCGGCTAACATCCGGTCAGCAATATATTTATATCCCACTGGTGTCTCAAATACCGATAGGTTATGTAGTTCTGCTACCTTGGGAATTAAATCTGAACCACTTACCGTTTTGACTATTTCGCCTGTAAAGTTACGTCTCTGGGTTAAGTGGTCGATTAATATCGGGATTAAAACTTGGGAACTCAAGAAATTGGCATTACCATCAACGGCGGCGATGCGATCGCAATCTCCATCAAATACCAACCCAACCGCTAAACCTGATTGATTGATATGGCGATGGGTTTTGATCACATCAAATAATGCAGAAAGATATTTTGGTAATGGTTCTGGCGCACCGCCACCAAATAAAGGATCGCGATCACTATTAATTTCTTGGACACGTTCACCTAGTAATCTACCCAAACCACTAGCGGCTGCACCGTGCATAACGTCAGCGAATACGGTGAGTTTACCAGAGGCGATCGCTTCTCTGAGTTTGTCAATATTAACTTTTGCTTCTAAGCCTTGAATATAACTAGGCCAAGGGTCAAAGTTTTCTAACTTACCGGGAGTAGATGCTGGTGATACACCTACTGATAACAGTGCTTCTATATCTTTTGTAACTTCTGGTGAGACTGAACCACCAAAATAACCTTTAACTTTTAATCCTAAATACGCTCCGGGGTTATGGCTAGCTGTAATCACTAGCGCACCTAAAGCATTAAGTTGTTTTGCTGCCCAACTAAAAGCCGGAGTTGGGGCATAGCTTTCACTCAGCAATACATCAAAACCGACGGCGGTCACAGCATTGGCTACAACACGGGCAAAGTCCTCTGCCATAAATCGGCGATCGTAACCCACAACAATAGTACGGCTACCCACCGTCGAAAAATACGTATCATATAATACTTTTGCTGCAACTGGTGCGACCAAAGCTAGGCGTTCAAAGGTGAATTCATCACCTATTACACCCCTCCAGCCGTCTGTACCAAACTTGATTGGACTAGCTATAACTGGCATTCCGGTATCCTCAGCGTACACTTGAGGATTCTAGCATTTGTACAGTCTGGCAAGTAATAAAAGGGACTGGGGAGGAATAAATTCAAAATTCAAAATACCCTATTAGTAAGCAAGCTACAAAATTCAAAATTCAAGAACTTCTGGCGAATCGGGTAACTAGGACTCATGGATCATCACTAAATACTAATAATCCTTAATAGCCGAAACTATTAAGGAATTTTTATAGAAGCATTTAATGCTCAAAATTTATGATGGTTGGTTAAAAATCATCAAGATACTGGCTTAAGCGACTAATTAAGGGGTCAACCTCTTCAGGAGGGTTAACAGGGTAAGTAGGAGTAGTAGCAGTAGGATTCACTACTTCTACTGCTGGTGCGGGTGGCGCGGATGGAGGTGAAGAATAAACCACGGGTCGCTCTGTGACCGTGATTGCCAGATGCGCCAGTTGTTGCGTCAATTGCAATATCTGGCGTTCTAGTGCTTCTAAGCGATTCGATTCTTTGGCAAAAAAACGTTCCTCAAGGTCAGCTACTTGACGTTGCAGGTCATCGATTTTTTGTTCAACCGCGCCTGTCGCTGCTGTTTTGAGACCAGGTTTTACAGATTCCGGTACGCATAAAGTTTGCCACAGGGCTTCTTTACAGAGGTCGCTGAAAGTTTTGTCTGGTTGTTTTTCTAGATAGTTTTCCACAACCGCTAACAAACTTTCATCAGCGACCTCTGGGTTGAACGTAACCGATTTAACTACTTTTTTCGACCATTGGAACATTCTTTTTAAGCCCTAGAAGAGCGACTGGCGGATAATTGCGCCTCTCCATAAATATACTGCCCCAAAGCGTTAGCTTGTCGAGAAGGAGCTGATAGGTGGGCGTTAATCTTAGCTTCTTTGAGTAGACGTTGTACATCTTCCCAGAAGAATTCTCCACCGCCACCTGTGATAATTACGTCGGTGACGCGTTCTGGCAACCAAGCTAGAACACGACTGCAAATTTCGCGTGAAAACTGTTCGATGAGGTTTGGTAGAAAGTCATCTAGGTTGGTAGGTTTGCTAGCACCTTTGGGACGGTAGAAGCGATCGCCTTTGGGTTTGTTAACAGCAGAAATTAACGCTAGAGATTGACTATCTGCGCTCTCGATTTCGGCTGCTACCATCTCATAAAATTTGCTCATACCGAAGTCTTCACTCTTGGAAGCACCACGAGCAAAGCGGAAGTTATCTACCATTAACAAATCGATGGTTTGGTGTCCAATATCAACGATCGCCACGGAGATTTTTGTAAAATCAGGGCTACTGCCACCCTTTTTGGGCTGGGCTTCTGACCATAACAGACTGCCATAGCCTTCTGGCATTACCCAAACTTTGGATATATTCAAAGATACAGCCTCGCCCCGGAAGTTTAGGACGTGAGGCCCGGTGACTTGGCTAATTAATTGGGCTTTTTCCCGCTCAAATTGCTCTAGGGATAGAAAAGGTAAACCCAGGACTACGGAAATCTCGTCTCTGAGTTTGAAGTAGCCAGCACAGGATAAAACTTTGATCAGTGCATCTTCCACTTTGGACTGGCCAACCCCTAGGTTAGCCCCAAAGTCTGCCGCTAGTTGACCTACGGCGTAGCCATTGCCTTGATACTCTAGCCATAAGTCCATGAGAGGGTCGGTAGCGCGGGCTTCAAATACACCACCACGTACTTGTTCGATGGACATTTGCTTGACGTTGGCAGGTACGAACATCACATTGTTAGGTTCGCGGCTCACACAGGTCTTTGTGGAGGTTCTGCCCAAATCCACGCTGAGAATAGCTTTACCCAAACCGTTAGTAGGTTTAGCAGGCGTGGTGGAATTGATAGGGGTAGATGCTGACACCCTGTTAAGAGGTATTGCAGCAGCATTCATGGGGGTAGCGGCGGAAGGTTGGTCGGTCATACAAGCTCCTAGTCCTTACTTAACTGTAAAAAGTTACCATGCCTGTTGTACAAATGTGCGGGATACCAGAGATTATGGGCTTCGTCAAGTGTAACTACAAATACGCCCAATTTTAAAATTTTAGTAAATTTTAGGCGATCGCCAATGCAGGATTATTGGGCATAGTGTATGCGAATTTTTACCAGATGTAACCCCCAGTTGCCAAATAAAAGTAACTGTTTTTTAAATTCTGGTGTTTCTCCGCTTACGTTTGAGTATCCAGACGACAAATGCCAGAACCAAAATCCCAAGTACAATTTTGGATACAGGGGCTAGGTACTTATCCACCAGTTCATACTGACTACCCAAGGCGTATCCTGAGTATGTTAGCAAACCTACCCAAACTGCGCTACCTAAAGTTGTATAAAATAAGAACGGTAGCAATGGCATATTGCTGACCCCGGCTGGTACGGAGATGAGAGTGCGAACGCCTGGAACTAGACGACCGATGAAGACCGCTTTATTTCCTTGAGTATCAAACCACTGTTTGGCTTTGGTAATATCCTTGCTAGATACACTAATCCATTTACCATACCTATCGGCTAACTCTCTTAAACGCCTTTCCCCTAAAAACTTTCCTGGATAATACCAGATAAGTGCGCCTATTACAGAACCTAACAATCCAGCAACAAAAACACCTGTGATATTGAGCTTCGACCCTGGCAAATTAGCTGTGTATCCTGCCAAGGGCATGATTAACTCTGAAGGAATTGGCGGAAATAGATTCTCCACAAACATCAACAGCCCAATTCCCCAATAGCCCAAAGATTCAATAATATTTTTGATCCAATCTGATGACATGTAATTAGTAATTGTGATTCTGGAAAGTTTTTCCCAGTTTAACTGCAAACAATTTTGGATTTTGGATGGATTCGACAGCAGAATCCAGGGATTGTTCCCAGCAAAAGACTTTTGGTCGGACTGAGCAATTCACTTTAATGTTTGTAGTGATAACTTTAGCCATCACTACAAACATCAAAAGGTAAAAGTCAAATTTTTTACAGTTGACTTTTACCTTTTGCATTTTACTTGTTGACTTTTTTACACTGTGGGAGTCAATGATTGCACTCTAGATTCAGACTGCCAATCTAATGGATTCCACACTCGTTCTTCCAGAGCCATCTGCTCAATTAAACTAGCTAGTCTCAAAGCCTTAAGTGCTTGTTCGCCACCCACGGAAGGCTGATTACCACCATGTACACAGTTGACAAAATGTTCTAATTCTGCACTTAAGGGTTGAATGTTAGTAGTATAAACTTTTTCAATCAAACCATCCTGCCGATACAACACTTGCTTATGGTCATTGAGAGAACTGGCAGGTGTTTGTCGATGAATTAAAATTTCATTCTTGAGAAAATCTGCTTCAGTAAATGAGTTTTTGCAGTGGGCGACTATGCGACGGATTTTCCGGTGTGTGACTTTACTGGCTGTCAGTGTAGCAACAATACCATTAGCAAATCCCAAGGTAGCAGTCACATAATCTAAATAACCAGAGTCTAATGCACGAGTACCGCTAGCGGTTAATTTTGTAACTGGTGAGCCTGCTAATTCTAATAACAAATCAATGTCATGAATCATTAAATCCAGCACCACCGAGACATCATTAGCTCGGTCAGAGTAAGGACTCATACGGTGAGCTTCCAGTGCGAGAACTTCTTCTGTTTGCAGCACTTTATGCAATTCACGGAAAGCAGGATTAAATCGCTCAATATGACCGACTTGCAGGATACACTGAGATTCAGCCGCAGCATTAACCAAGGATTCTGCCTCAGAAATACTAGCAGCGATGGGCTTTTCAATTAAGACATGAATTCCTGCCAACAGACAGTTGATGCCCACAGCATAATGCAAGCGAGTGGGAACAGCTATGCACACCGCTTCTACATGGGGGAGCAGGTCACAGTAATCTTCAAAAAAACGCACCTTGTATTTACTGGCCGTTTCTAAGCCTCGTTCGACGTTAATATCCGACACTCCGACTAGTTCAACATCCTTCATTGAACTAAGTGTACGGGTGTGATGTTGTCCCATGTTACCTACGCCGATTACACCTATACGAATCGGTCGTGGCTGGTTACGCTGTGTGTATGAATTTGGTTCTGCCACTGACATGCTATTTTGCACTATTGTTCTCTCCTCAACCACCAAATTTAGAGACGCTATGGCCGTTGGCGTTTATACTTGACAGCCGATTATGCTCCGTCTAAAACCATCCAGATGGTAACATAGAGGCCTTGTTTATGAAGAATTTCAAAGTTTGCGATCAGTTCCCGTAATTTGGCTGTCTTTTGTATAGACGTTGCTCAACTATGCGGTTGTTTCTGCTCTACACAAACTACAACGCGCCTTTATATTACCTAGAAAAACCTGGTAGTTCTAAGTGGAAATATTTAAAAGATAGTTAGACAATAAGTTATCTGGTTTAAAGATTAGCAATCCCATTGTGAGGAAAATTACAAATTGATTGATAACAATATCATACTGGAATGCTTACATAAAAAAAGATTTTTCTCAGACTGCTATCAGGGTTATACTCAAGTAATTTTTGCCTCATTATTTGCATCCTTAATAGATTTGACCAATGATTTTTACGGATGCTAATCAGAAACAGGATATTTTTAATAAAGAAGGCAGAAGGTAGCAAGGAAGAGGGTTTAACTTATTTATTTCATTCTTAGCGGGGGGTTTGTCGCTTGTGCGGCTACTCTTAAGAGTGATTTTGATTTGGCGATTTACAAGGAAAATTTGCACCGAAAATGAAAGCTGTAATTTTGTTGTCTGGGGGATTAGATTCTTCTACGATTCTTTACCAAGCAAAGGCTGATGGTTGTGAGTGTTACTCAATGTCATTTGATTATCAACAGCGACATCGCCGGGAGTTAAATTCGGCTGTGCTTGTGGCACAAAACGCGGGAGTTGTGCAGCATCAGGTAGTGAACTTTGATTTAAGACTTTGGGGTGGTTCAGCATTAACCGACGATGCGATCGCTCTCCCTGAAGCTCGTTCTTTGGATGAAATGTCACAAAATATTCCAATTACCTACGTACCTGCACGGAATACAATTTTTTTGAGCTTTGCCTTAGCCTATGCGGAAGCGATCGCAGCTGAACGTGTTTACATTGGAGTGAATGCCCTAGATTACTCAGGATATCCCGACTGTAGGCCTGACTATATCCAAGCGATGCAAGAAGTTTTCCGCCTGGGAACGAAACAAGGGCGGGAGGGAGAACCAATTCAAATTATTGCCCCCCTAATAGAATTGAAAAAAACCGAAATTATCCAACTCGGCAACCAATTAGGAGTACCTTGGGAACTCACTTGGTCTTGCTATGCAGGTGGTGATGTTGCCTGTGGTGTTTGTGATTCTTGTCGCTTACGCCTAGCTGCTTTTACTGAATTAGGATTGCAAGATCCACTTCCCTATGCTTAAATCGGGCATTGGATTTATCTTCCCCTACCTGCCTTGCTTTCCCATTCCCTACTCCTGACAGGTGTAGGTTTTTAATAGAGCAGTGAGTGATGACTATCAAACCAACGACAGAATGATATTTTCGTCCACCCCTACACCCTTAAACCCCAAAACAGTGTCTTATAGGCAAAGCTTAAAAAACCTACACCTATGAGATTCCCTACTCCCCCAACCGCCGCAATTGAATCTGATGCAGGCGCGGCCCATCCACAGATACGACCGTAAATTCCAGATTTTCATAGCGGTAGCTTTCACCCATATTGGGCATTTTCTGCAACTGGTAGAGTAAAAAACCAGCCAGTGTCTGATATTCTCTGGCTAAGGGTAAATGGAGATGTAAAACTTCGTTGAGATCTTCTAAGTTAACTTGAGCTTGGACTAAAAATGTTTGTGGGTCGATCATCTCAACGAGTAAATCATCGCTGCTAGGAGATGCGCCCACATTACCAATAATTTCCGCAATTACATCTTGGATTGTCAAAAGTCCTACTGTTCCGCCAAATTCATCCACCACTATGACCATAGCTGGCTTTTCTTGCTGCATCATGGGCAAGAGTTCGCTAAGGGGGGTAATTTCTGGAACAAACCGAGTCGGACGCATCCAAGCTTGAATATGAATGTCTAAATCGAGTTGTCCTGTAGCTAAAGGTTTGGCTAAATCTCGAAAGTAAACAATTCCCCGAATATCGTCTAAAGATTCACCGATGATGGGATAGCGAGAATGCCCAGTAGAGATCATCTCTTGTAGTAAGGTCTCAAAAGTAGCATCTTTAGACAAGGCGACAATACTAGTGCGAGGAGTCATGACATCTTGGGCTGTGAAATCGCCAAATTCAAACACATTATTGAGCAATTCTCGCTCGGTTGTTTCTAAACCAGTGGATTCTCGTTCGGTGGAGATGATTAGCTGTAATTCTTCTGGTGTGACAGGGGGTCGCCAACTTTGTCCTGTATATTCAATCCTAAACAGTCGTAATAGGTAACTAGTAGATTGGTTGAGAATCCAAATAAAGGGACGGAAAAAACGCACGATCGCTTTCACTAGAGGCCCCAAAAAACGAGCCAGTTGCTCAGAGTACAGCATGGCTACTGATTTAGGACACAATTCACCTAACACAATTTGTAGATAGGCAATTAAGAAAAAAGCGATAGGAATTGCTAGGGAATGAGCGATCGCATGGCTCATTTTGGTGGTTAAAGGCAAAGATTTCAGCCATGAACCGATTACCACCACAATGGAACTTTCCCCAATCCACCCCAGAGCCAGACTAGAGAGGGTAATACCCAACTGAGTTGTTGATAGGAGTCTATCAATATTACGTTGCAGTGTTTCAACCGCGATCGCCGGAATATCACCTGCTTCAACCAATTGATGAATCCGCGATCGGCGCACCGTCACCATAGAAAATTCTGCTGTGACAAAAAAAGCGTTGATTACTATCAGCAGCAATACTGATAACAAGCGCAATCCCACATCAGTCAAGCTCAAATTAGGAAATTCATTCACCGCCACAGCTCATACAAAATTCTTGCTATTGGGAATTGGAGACTGGGCATCAGGCATCGGGTGTGCTGTATATAAGATAATATTCTCATGTGCTTTTTTTGTCTCCCTTGTATCTTCTCCTTACCTATTTCCCTGCCCCCAATCCCTAATCTCTCTTATCCACTGGAATATTTGTTACCTCTAACTTCAGTTTTTGATCAGGATAATCTGTGAGAGCCAGGGAGACTTTCTTCACATCGTCCAGTAAAGCTGTCGGAATACTCACTGTCCCAGAAAATGGTGAGCCATTGGCGGGTAATTCTGCTGGTAAACCCTCCGTACTAGCACTGAGGGTTCTGCCTTTATCGTCAGTCACATCTAAGAAACTATACAAAAAGCGTACAGAATCAGCACCTTTATTTTGCATTTTTACTTTCAGAAGTAAATCACCACCAGAATAGCGAGCCGACTGCACTGCAAAAGTGACACCTTCGCTTTCAGCAGTCACAGGAAACCCAGGTTTTAGTTTCTCCTCAACTACTTCCTCTGTTTTATCTTTTTGTTTCTGCTTGCTGTTGTTAATCTCCTCTTCATCGTCTTCTAGCTTGTCTGATTGAGCAGCCTTAGCTTTACCTTCAATTCGCGCCTTAACAGTTTTTAGAATTTCTTCCTCTTTTAAGAAAGTCACTTCTCCTGACTGGGAATTATTGGACTTAGCACTAGCAAATTTACTAGTGGGGCGACCATCTGGCGTGGTGACACCTTTAAGTGCCGAACTTCCCAAGTTAAATCCTAAAAACGCACTGACAGAACCCGCGCCTAACATCAGGACTAACAAAATTAGAGTAAGAATTACAGTAGAGTTTATCTTCATCGCTAACAAGCTATTGCCAAATCATGCTGGTCTATATTAGCTGGAGTATATTAAGAGTGTTAAAGCTGTATCCTAAAAACTTTAAGATAACTTAATTAATCATAGTTTGCACTAACCCATAAATAAATTGTGTAATATAAAAATCAATAAGAGCGTTTGGGATGGTACATATCACCTAAACATAGGATACAATCTAAATCTAACCAGGGTTGGCCGAGCGGTTGAGGCAGCGAACTCATAATTCGCCCAAGGCAGGTTCAACTCCTGCACCCTGGATTTACACAGAAGTCAGCAGTCAATAGTCAAAAGTCGGTAGACTCTTAACTATTGGGTAACTTGAGAAAGTTGTGGATTTTATCGAGATAGGGAAGTATCAAAGCGGAATTCTGTCCCAGTTTTGAACTTGTTGGCATTCAAGCGAGGGGACATGAGTAAGGATGTATTGTAAGGATTTGGTAAATCAGGTGTACGAAGATAAGGATCATTCATAGCCTGCTGTACTAACACATCACGGTAAAGTGTGTTCACTAATTCAGCATCACTGTTAATTTCATTTTCTGGAAAGGAATTGCGAGGACTAGAGCCAATACCCAATAATGAATCTAACTGACGCTGGGGAGTGGTATTTTCATAAAAGTTGCGATCGTGACGGAAATAGGCACGCTCAAATACATCGTTTGTGCTTTCATAATTAGGTATTTCTGAATCAGCATGAGCAATGCCAGGAAAACCCATACCTGTAGCAAACAGTACTAATAATCCACTGAGGGTCTGAAATTTTATACCCATCTTTTTTACTCCTCAATTTTTGGGCAAAACTTAACTTATGCTTAAGTTCAGAACTCTCATGAGTTCACCCTTTGGTGTAGCATAACTTTCACTGTTTTGTAATGACGTATTCTACTGAAACCCTTACGCAATCAGATATTTGGGCAGCTAGTGCTGATATCGCCACTTTGCGTCAAAATCTACTGGATTTATTTTGTGAACTCGCCTATCAAGAAGGTGATTTTGTCCTTTCTTCGGGACAACCCAGTTCTTACTACATCAATGGTAAGCAGGTAACACTCCATCCCCAAGGAGCTTTAGCAATTGGTCGCATTCTCTTATCTCTGTTAGCTTCAGATACTCAAGCTGTAGCTGGTTTAACACTGGGGGCTGATCCAATTGTGACGGCTGTGAGTGTAGTTTCCGCCTATGAAAATCAACCAATTCCAGCCTTGATTATTCGCAAAGAAGCTAAAGGTCATGGGACGAAAGCTTATATTGAAGGCCCGAATTTAGCGGAAGGTGCAAAAGTCGTGGTTTTAGAAGATGTCGTCACCACTGGGCAATCAGCGATGAAAGCCGTCGAACGACTCAGGGCGGCTGGTTATGTGGTCGATGAGGTAATTTCCTTGGTAGACAGACAACAAGGGGGAGCAGAATTTTATCAGTCTGTAGGATTAAGATTTGAGGCAGTGTTTACGATTAAGGATATACAGGAACGGTATCGAGAATTAGGTAATTAGTTGGGAATTTGAGGGTCGCCTAGCGACTCTCCCAATCTTGTTTTTGTATAAGGAATTAGAGCGATTAAAATCGATTCAACAGGCAATTAAAACTGCGGACACAGTTGAAGATTGACGACAGATTTTGTCATGCGATCGCATCTCTCATATTATCTCTATGAACATAGCTATATTTGCGATCGCCCACATTAGCATTTGCAAATATAGTAAAAACATAATAATGTTCCCGAATTATTGAATAATTCGGGAATATTAAAGACTAATGACGATTACTTAACCTTGTGTCACAGCCTCTCTCGCCAAGAACTTCTCTAATTCAGTTAACGCATCAGCATCAACTTTGGTTTGCATGGGACAGAATTTCGGCCCACACATCGAACAGAACTCGGCAGTTTTATAAATATCTGCTGGTAGAGTTTCATCGTGGTATTCTTTTGCTCTTTCGGGGTCGAGTGATAATTCAAACTGACGATTCCAGTCGAAGTTATAACGAGCTTTGGAAAGTTCATCGTCTCTGTCTCTTGCACCTGGTCGATGTCTAGCAATGTCAGCGGCGTGGGCGGCTATCTTGTAGGCAATTAAGCCATTGCGAACATCTTCCGCGTTGGGTAGTCCTAAGTGTTCTTTAGGTGTGACGTAGCACAGCATTGCTGTACCGTACCAGCCAGCCATTGCCGCCCCGATCGCAGAGGTGATATGGTCATAACCAGGAGCAATATCTGTCACCAATGGACCCAAGACATAGAAGGGTGCTTCAGAACATTCTTCCATCTGTTTTTTGACGTTGAACTCAATTTGATCCATTGGGACGTGTCCTGGGCCCTCCACCATAACTTGGACATTGTGTTCCCAAGCTTTGCGTGTGAGTTGACCGAGGGTTTTGAGTTCTGCTAACTGGGCTTCATCAGAAGCATCATGGGTACAACCAGGGCGGAGAGAATCTCCTAAACTGAAGGAGACATCATATTTTTTGAAAATTTCAATAATGTCGCGGAAATGTGTGTACAAGGGGTTTTGCTTGTGGTGATGTAGCATCCACCGCGCCAAAATACCACCGCCACGGGAAACAATCCCGGTGATCCGGCTTCTGACTAAGGGTAAATGTTCAATCAAAATACCAGCGTGGATAGTTTGATAGTCTACCCCTTGTTGGGCATGCTTTTCGATGATATGAAGAAAATCTTCTGGTGTTAGGTTCTCAATTTTACCGTGGACGCTTTCTAAAGCTTGGTAGACGGGTACTGTACCAATGGGAACGGGTGAGGCGTTGATGATGGCAGTACGAATTTCATCTAAGTTACCGCCGCCTGTGGACAAGTCCATCACAGTATCAGCACCATATTTCACCGCTAGATTAAGCTTATCAACTTCTTCTTGCAGATTTGAAGAATTGGGCGAAGCACCGATATTAGCATTAACTTTACACTTAGAGGCAATGCCAATCGCCATTGGCTCTAGGTTGGTGTGATTGATGTTAGCAGGGATAATCATCCGCCCCCGTGCTACTTCCTCACGAATGAGGTCAGCCGGCAGATTTTCTCGTTGGGCGACGTAGTGCATTTCTTCGGTGATGACACCCTGACGTGCGTAGTGCATTTGAGTTACATTGCTCTCGCCACGCCGTTTAGCAACCCATTCTTTCCGCATATGAAATTTCCTCAATAAACAGCTTCCCTTCGCTGGTATTATCCAGACTCAGGTGTTAAGGGTGTAATCTCAGCCTGTTAGTGCAAGCACCCCTAGCATGGATGTAGATTTTATCATTTTGCTTAGGGTTGGGGGCAAGGGGTTAACAATTCCTGATAGGGTGGGTGAGTTGCTTAGTTAAGATCAAGCTTTAGATATCAATATTTTTTTGGCTCATGTAGAGGTGCAGAGACGCAAAGAAGAGAGGAAAAGAGGCGGGATTTTACTGGTGTGTAAGCCGAAGTTGAGCAAAGGTAGATAGTTCGCAATCTTCCTACAATTGATCAGGGTTGATTCCCAATTGTAGGCTGAGAATTGAATAATTATGAAGACAAAGAAACGGGAGGCTCAGGGGAGAATAACTAATGACTATTGACTGTTGACTAATGACTATTGACTATCGCTACATTATTTTTCATAAACCCTATGGTGTCTTGAGTCAGTTTACTCAGGAAACTCCCAAACATCGAACTCTCAAGGAATATATTGATGTCACAGATGTATATCCGGTGGGGCGGTTGGATTGGGATAGTGAAGGGTTATTGCTATTAACAAACGATGGTAGATTACAGCATCGTTTGTCTCATCCGCGTTTTGGACATGAACGGACTTATTGGGTACAAGTAGAGCGGATTCCTGATGCAGATGCTATAACCAGATTACAAACAGGGTTAGAAATTCAAGATTACCGCACCCGACCAGCCGAGATCAGGTTATTGCCAGAAGATCCGTCTGTGTGCGATCGCGATCCGCCAATTAGATTTCGCAAAAATGTGCCTACAGCTTGGTTAGAAATGACTTTAACAGAAGGTAAGAATCGTCAAGTACGGCGTATGACTGCTGCGGTGGGGTTTCCGACTTTGCGTTTGGTCAGGGTGAGCATAGCTGATTTACGCTTGGATGGTTTAGAACTAGGTAAATGGCGTGATTTAACTCCATCGGAAGTTAAACTACTGCATCATCCGTCTGTCAAGCGAAAAAAATCATAGCTAGGCAAAGATTAAGAAGTATCCCAGGGTGAAAAAGCATAAAAACGTTTTTATTTACTGATTTTTCCGAGAAATTAAGTAAAAACATTATAATGCTGTTTTTTCTTCCCAACTAGTCAACATCAGCCTGGGAGTGCCAGTTTAACGCTTATGAGCCTGAATCAGCGTAGACGTTTTCGTGGAGCTTGTCATCAGACATCGCTGCATCCAACTCACCATCTCGATATTTTTTCTGCTAATCCTACGTGCTGGGAACTTGTACCTGAAGGAACTTCTGCTCTAGAACTGGGGACAGATGAACAACTGCACAATACCCAAGCTGAATTGCAACGGTATCGGATGCTTTACGACAATATGCCATCTATATACTTAAGTTTGGATGTCACAGGGTTAATTTTATCTGTTAACCAATTTGGTGCTAGCTGTCTTGGTTACGCGCCAGAACAATTGGTACAACAGCCTATTTTTACATTGTTTGCTGAGTCAGAAAAACAAAGATTAGCTGATAAATTTACGGAATTATTGAGAAATTCATCCAACTATGCAGTAAATTGCGAGGATTTGCGGTTAGACTGCCCCCTGAGTCAAATGAAGTGGGTAAAAGTAACCCTGAGGCTCATAGTTGATGATTTCCCAGAGCCTTTGATTTTGATGGTTTGCGAAGATTTGACGGCTAATTTAGAGAAGGGGAAACCCCCAAAGTTCAGGAATTCTCTCCAATTGGAGCAACTGCCGTCATTGGGGAGGCAGTGTGTTGGGGAGACACGTGGGGCGGCTTTGCCGACTTGTAGCACGTGTCGTCGGGTTTCCCGACTTGTAGCAACTGCCGACATTGAGCATGAAGAAGAGTTACCAAGACATCTATCCGCCACTAAATCAGCAGGTGGCTATAAATTTGTGTCGATGACAGAAGAAAGTTTAGAAAATCCAGTATTAATAGCGAAGCAGCCGAAGACAACAAAAAGTCTGATTCAGTTGCATGAAGAATTTATTGGTGCGGTTTCTCATGAATTACGTACACCCTTAACTAATATGAAAATGGCGATTCAGATGTTGGGAATCGCACTGAGTAAGGAAAAGAAATTTTTAGGGGATGCCGACAGTTCTAAAATGGCCCGCTATCTTGAAATTTTAAATAATGAGTGCGATCGCGAAATAAATCTTATTAATAATTTTCTTGATTTAAAGCGTTTAGAAACCAACTCTCAACCGTTGGTACTGGAAACAATTCACATCGAGGAATGGCTGTGGCAAGTAGTGGGGAAATTTAAACAGCATCATTTTCAACTTTGTCAACAAAATCTCAGCCTTAATATCTCTCCCTCTCTTCCACCTTTGAGGTGCAATTCCTTGAACTTAGAACGTATATTCATGGAATTACTCACAAATGCTTGTAAATTCAGCCCACCAGATGCAGCCATTATCATTTCCGCCGAACTCAAAGCCAACCAAGTTTTCCTACAGGTGACTAATTCTGGTGTAGAAATTCCTAGCACGGAATTGCCACGCATTTTTGATAAATTTTATCGCATTCCCAGTAATGATCCTGCCAAACAAGGCGGCACAGGCTTAGGATTAGCCTTAGTACAGAAATTAACCAAGCAATTGGGCGGAACAATAACAGTTGAGAGTAGGTCAAATCGTACCTGTTTTACTTTAGTAGTCGATCATCAATAGTCATTAGCTCTTTTCTCTCCATGCCCAATTCCCAATTTTAATAAATTCCCTTGCCGATGTCTGAAATATTTAGCTAATATGCGTCACAATTAATACTGCCACCAAAATTCACTGGTGAAACCACAATTTCTTGTAGGTCTACTGTAGGCAGGGGCGGCCGATTGTGGCACTTTGGATATTAGTGGCTAGAAGCACCTTGGAACGGGAATTAAGGAACTTCCACTATGCTGATTTGTCCTCAGTGTCAATTTGAAAACCCTAACGCTAACAAATTCTGTCAAAAATGTGGTGCTTCCCTTTCCCACAAGGTATGCCCTCAATGTAGTACCGATGTTCCTATCGATGCTCTACAGTGCCATAACTGTGGTGCAGAATGTGGAACAGTTTGGTGGGCTATTGTGGGAAAACAAGGGGTTGCGAACTGGAGACTAGGAACTGGGGAACAGGAACAAACAGGAGCAGAGGCGGAGGACAGTACAGGAGAGGAAATCTCCTATGTTCCATACCCCATGACGGCAGTTGCTCCACTTGAGGAAACCCCAAGACCCACAAGTGGTGACGCTCCTAACGTCGCTAACGCTGCACTAACGGCAGTGCCTCATGAGGGAAGCGAGTTTCCCTGCGAGACGCTACGCGAAGGCGAAGCATCTCCTATAGAAGACAGGACTGCCTCAGCGCACTCTTTCCCCGATGCCCAATATCCCATACCCGATGATGCCCCAACTTTGCCGCCACAATTCGCTGTTGGCTCTTATTTAGACAAAGAACAACGCTATCAGTTTTTAGAATCGCCATCAGTCCAAAATGCTGAATTTTGCGCCAAGGTTTTGGACTGTCAACCGTATCAAATCTCACCAATTGAGGCTATATTAGCCAATCAGCGACAAGGGTTGATGACATCAATAGCTGAAGTCAGTGGGATTCCTAAAATCGCTGAGGCTTACATTGCTTTACAATCTCCCCATCACCCGGAGATACCTAAGATTCATGACGCTTGGCAAGATGGTGAAGAGCAAGTTGTACTCATTGAAGACCGTTCTGATTGGCAGTACCTACTAGATGCGTGGAAACAGGAAACAACTAGTTCTTTACAAATTCTGCACTGGTGTTATCAGATGACCCAACTCTGGGTTTTACTAGAGCCGCTGAAATGTCATTACAGTTTGTTACATTTGTCGAATCTGCGGTTGGATGAAGACCAGACTTTGGGGCTACAAAGATTGTACATACAACCAATAGAGGTGATATTACCAAAAGAGGGAGAAGAATCTCAAGGAGTTTTAGGAGAAGCTTTTACACTCAAAGCTTTGGGGCGTGTTTGGCAAGATCTGTTTAGAAGTTCACAACGCACTCAGTTTGGTTTATTAATCCAAGTTTTGGATGATCTAAGCCAAGATAATATTCAAACGATCGCACAGTTGCGATCGCGCTTACAAGAAGTAGCCACAGAATTGGAAGTCGGCTCATCCCCCAAATTCCAGTCAATGCCAGCAGCACCAGCCACTTCACCCACGTTGTTACAAGTAGATGAGCCAGAAGATATTCTGAGCAAAGGGGATGACTTACCAACGGTTGTGCTATCGGTACAGTTAAGCAGTCTAGAAGATGCTGGATGTACTGATGTTGGCCGTCAAAGACAGCATAACGAGGATTGTTTTGGTATTGTTACTAAAATTGAAAAAGTAGACCTGCCTAAAAACCGAGTTCTCCAAGCGCAAGGTTTATATATCCTCTGTGATGGTATGGGTGGACACGCTGGCGGTGAGGTAGCCAGTCAGTTAGCAGTCCAAACCCTACGGCAATATTTTCAAGAACACTGGCATAATAATCAATTACCCACAGAAGACAGCATTCGGGAAGCCGTATACTTAGCGAATGAGGCAATTTACGAGAAAAATCAACAAGATGCCCGTTCTGGAGTAGGACGGATGGGTACTACTTTGGTCATGCTACTCATTCAAGGTAATCAAGCCGCCGTTGCTCATGTGGGAGACAGTCGCCTCTACCGTCTAACGCGTAAGCGGGGTTTAGAACAATTGACGTTAGATCACGAAGTCGGACAACGGGAAATCAGCAGAGGAGTGGAAGCTAGTATCGCCTATGCCCGCCCAGATGCTTATCAACTTACTCAGGCTTTAGGGCCTCGTGACGAAAGTGCAATTAATCCCGATGTCGAGTTTTTGGATATTAGTGAGGATAGTCTTTTTCTCCTGGCTTCAGACGGTCTATCAGATAATGACTTATTAGAAACCCACTGGCAGAATCACCTTTTGCCTTTATTAAGTTTTGCCAATAACTTAGAACAAGGCGTGACAGCATTAATCGACTTGGCTAACCAATACAACGGTCATGACAACATTACTGCTATACTTATCCGGGCAAAAGTCCGGCCAAATATGGGGAGTAGAGAGTAGAGAGACAGGGGAGACAAGGGAGACAAGAAAGAATTTATGATTAATCCAATTCCCAATTCCCTCCACCCAATTCCGTTCGGCTGACGTTCACGACGGAAGCCCAATTCCCAATTCCCAATTCCCTAACTTATTATCCAGGTTGTATTGTGGTTACTCTGACTTTGCTAGAACCGCAACAAAAAACACCCCTAAAACAGTGGTGCTTTGAAAATTCCGCCGTAATTCGGATTGGTCGAGCGACGGATAATCATGTTGTTTTAACTGATAGTTTAGTGTCTAGGCATCATTTAGAAATTCGGCAAGTCAGTTCTGCTAAGAATGGTGTCTCATGGCAAGTTATTAGTAAAGGCACAAATGGCACTTTTTTAGATGGGGTGCTAGTAATTCAGAGTTCTTTACCGAATAATTCTCTGCTACAGCTGGCGCAGGGAGGGCCAATCTTACAGTTTCAAGTTCAGGAGGAGACAGCACCGAATCCTAATTTGCCATTGCCAGCCATAGGGGGTTTGCAGGAAAATCTTCCTCTTCCAGTTACCTCACAAAGAAAATCGGCTAGTTCATCCCCCAGTTGCACCCATGAAGGTAATTCCCCAGGAAATCTGTTTTGTGTCCACTGTGGACAACCGCTTTCCGTACAGCAGACTATCCGCTATTACCAAGTTTTGCGAACTTTGGGACAGGGAGGTATGGGGACTACTTATTTGGCTTGGGATGCAGCAGGTTTAATTGCTAGACACCCGCAATTATTGGTGTTGAAACAAATGAACGCTGATATGGCGAAAATTGCCAAAGCTCAGGAATTATTTGATCGGGAAGCACATACTCTGAAATCCCTGAATCATCCGGGAATTCCCAAATATTATGACTTTTTTGTAGACGGTGGTAAAAAATATTTGGCAATGGAATTAGTTCACGGACAGGACTTGGAAAAACGCATCTATACTGCTGGCCCAGTGATACCCCAGCAAGCGATCGCTTGGATGATCCAAACCTGCGACATCCTTGACTATCTCCACAGCCAAGAACCCCCATTAATTCACCGCGATATTAAACCCGCTAACCTGATGGTGCGGAATGCTAATAATCAAATAGTTGTGCTGGATTTTGGCGCAGTGAAAGAGATTGGGACAACCCCAGGTACTCGCATAGGTGCAGAGGGTTACTGTGCGCCTGAACAAGAACGGGGACAACCTCTAACACAATCTGATTTATATGCGATCGGCCCGACATTGATTTTTCTACTGACAGGCGAAAACCCTTTCAAGTTTTATCGCCAAAAAGGCCGCAGCTTCCGCTTCGATGTCAGCAAAATTCCCACTGTAACACCCCAATTAAGAGAAATTATTGAGCGCGTCACAGAACCTTTACCACGCGATCGCTATCAAACAGCAAAGGAACTAGCCCAAGCATTGGCTAAGTGTCATTGAGAGATTAGGGACTGGGGACTGGGCATTCTAGCAAAATCCTTCATAAAATTGAAGGAATTTTTGGTTGGGGTGATATGGGAGATAGGGGTTTTGAGTCTTTGGACTTCTATCAAGATAGTCTTAAATTATTGAAAGCTGCTTATCGGCTTGCAGAAAGATTACCAGATTGTGAAGTTACAACCTGAGCGATCAGTTACGCAGAGCAGCTTCTAGTATTTTGTTGAACATAGCTGAGGGCTACGGACGGTATCACTATCTAGATAGATTGCGCTTTATGTATATCGCTCGTGGCTCATTAGCTGAGACTAAAAGTGCCTTCGTTATTGCTGAGAGTTTAGGTTACTGCAATAACGAGCAGTTAAACTGGGTGACAGAAATCAAAGACAAAATCGAAAAAGGCCTTAATGGCTACTGTCGCTTTATTCGTTCCCAACAACAAGGCAAGGAAGAGTATGGCAATAAATTAGGGGATTGGTGAGTGGGTATTGGGGACTGGGTATTAGTTATTGGGTATTATGTATTGGATATCAGCCATTGAGTATTTAGATATCCAAAATTGAGAATTGAGTAGCAATTAATAAATACTAATCAAAAGTTTTCTAGTCCCCAGTCCCCAGTCCCCAATCCCTAATCCCTATTCTTCATCCCACGCTTCAACAGCGAGCAAATCGCCTATTGGGTCTTGCATACTGAAACCAAAGTCTAAGAGTTCTTGTTTCCAATGCTGCCAATCGTTACCATAAAGCAGCGCAATTTTCCAAATGCTATCGTTTGGCTTGATAATATTGGATTCAACGAGTGATTGCACGTTACGCTGCAATTTCACCATTGGGTGAATTACTTGCTGAGTCATAACCTCGATTCAATTCAAAATTTTATTGGGTAAATGCTTAATCAAAACTGCTTTCCGTCTTGCAACTGTCAACAATGCGTAGAGTGTGTATTTGGCAAAGCAAGTCTTAACTTTTTTACTATACCATAACAAACTCTGCTCATTTGCTTTAAATTCGGTTTTGTACGGTAATTACTCCACAAAGCCTAAATCCCGGCAAGGAACGGATATTCAAGGCAAAACTAAATAACCAGGTGTTTTCAAGGTTGCAGTGAGCATACCAAGAAAGACTCCTTGTGAACACTTATTTGTTGTATCCACCAAAATCTGTGCAATTTTTATAAAGCCCATAAAATATTGGCTGATTGAAGATGCTGAAACAAAGCTGATAGGAGATTGTACTTGTAGATTCAAACGGATATATACAATAACGCAAACATCTAGAGTTAAATCAGATTATTGCAAATCTTAATATATATTTAATTTTTCTCTATATAAATTTAAGCTGTCAAAAATTTCTTGTTCGATTATATAGGCAACGATAATACTTATATACTCAAGTTAGTAGTTATTTCTGGTTGTTTATAATTTAGTTGTTTATAATTTATCAGTAGTGACTAGGGAATTTTTGCATTGAAATAATTAACATAAATTCATATTCTTCTTCATACCTGCATTAAAATTTTCTAGTTCAGATGTTAGTTTCTGTGAAGTAATGGGTAATCTCATATCTAGAAGTTTGCTGTAACTAAATTATTTACCCTAATCCCGATTCCAACATGGCTAAGTCAGGAGAAGACTACATAACCATCCGTCAGAAAAAGATTGAAAGAAAAAAAAGACTTTTAACAATAGTTTCAATTATTTCTTTCTTTGGTTCTATAGCATTTGGGGCTATTTCAACCATCCAACGTGCTGTGCAGAATCCAGTATCAATAACTCAAGCTACCTCTGTTGAGTCTCCCTTGCAAGAACAAGCTAAAGGTTACGAGTTAGTTTTACAGCGAGAACCAAATAACCAAGCAGCATTAGAGAAGCTTTCTTTGGTGCGTGTACAGTTAAAAGATTTTAAGGGTGCTACTGAAATCTTGGAGAAGCTAGTAAAACAGCATCCTGATAGACAGGATTATAAAATTGTTTTGGATCAGATTAAAAAGAAAAACGACAATAGTAATCTACAAGTTAATCATCAACCAAAATCTAAGTAGTGTTTTTCAAAAAGAATCAAAATAAATATTTCAAATCCTACTTTCAGATTTTTATCTAGAAAATCACAATGTTTAACGACAAAGCTATTTTGCTCACAGGTGGAACAGGGTCATTTGGTAAGCAGTTCGTCAAAACGATTCTTAACCGCTACCAGCCTAAGCGAGTCATCGTCTATTCAAGAGATGAACTAAAACAATATGAAATGGCACAGGAGTTTAATTCATCTGTGATGCGTTATTTTATTGGAGATGTACGTGATCGCGATCGCCTCCATCTAGCAATGCGTGATGTAGATTATGTAGTTCATGCTGCGGCACTTAAGCAAATACCGGCTGCTGAATATAACCCAATGGAATGTATTAAAACTAATATTCATGGAGCTAATAATGTTATTGATGTAGCCCTAGAACAAGGAATAGAAAAAGTTATAGCTCTTTCCACAGATAAAGCAGTAAATCCAATAAATCTCTACGGTGCAACTAAACTAGCTGCGGATAAACTTTTTGTTGCAGCTAATAATATTGTTGGTACGATGAAAACTCGCTTTTCTGTAGTTCGCTATGGTAATGTAGTTGGTTCTAGGGGTTCTGTTGTCCCATTTTTTCAGAAACTAATTCAAGAAAAAGCTCCCGAAATTCCGGTTACAGATCCACGTATGACACGTTTTTGGATCACTCTACAACAAGCTGTAGATTTAGTTTTCGACAGCTTTGCCAGAATGCAAGGAGGAGAGATTTTTATACCCAAAATTCCTTCAATGAGAATTACAGATTTAGCAGAAACACTAGCGCCAGGTGTGCCAATTAAAATCGTGGGTATGAGGCCAGGAGAAAAGCTACACGAAGCTATGTTTTCTAGTGAATCATCTCATTTAGCAGTAGAGTTTTCCGATCATTATGTAATTAAACCTACTATTGAATATTCCTATTCTCTTGATTACACTCGTAATGCTTTGGGTGAAGTAGGTAAATCAGTTCCCGAAGGGTTTGAGTATAGTTCGGAGACAAATACAGAATGGCTCAAAGGTTTTCAACTATTAGATATGCTCAAGCAATGAGTCACTATATTCCCTACGGACGGCAAGATATAAGTCAAGCAGACATTGATGCTGTAGTTGAAGTTTTACGCTCAGATTGGATTACTCAAGGCCCTAGTATAGAAAGATTTGAGCAAGCAGTTGCTCAATATTGTGGAACTAAATATGCTGTAGCAGTTTCCAGTGCTACAGCAGCATTACACATAGCTTGTTTAGCACTTAATTTAGGGCAAGGGGATATTCTTTGGACATCTCCTAACACCTTTGTCGCCTCAGCAAATTGTGGTCTTTATTGTGGAGCAAAGATTGATTTTGTTGACATTGATCCAAATACATACAATTTGAGTGTAGATGAATTAGAACGTAAGTTAGCTAAAGCTCAACGAGATGGATGTTTACCTAAAGTTTTAGTACCTGTACATTTTGCCGGACAATCTTGTGAGATGGAGCGAATAGACGCTTTATCACATCAGTATGGTTTCCAAATTATTGAAGATGCTTCTCACGCTATAGGGGGAAAATACCAATGTTTACCTATTGGCAACTGTAAATTTTCAGATATAACAGTGTTTAGCTTTCATCCAGTGAAAATTATTACTACTGGTGAAGGTGGCATGGTGTTAACAAATCAGCAGGAATTGTATCAAAAATTAATTAAATTGCGGAGTCATGGAATTACGCGCGATGCCAATTTAATACAGGGGCAATCTCATGGTTCTTGGTACTATCAACAAATAGACTTGGGTTTTAATTATCGGATGACTGATATTCAAGCTGCATTAGGTGCCAGTCAATTACAACGACTAGATGAGTTTGTAAAACGCAGACATTTTTTAGCTCAAAGATATAATCAACTACTGCAAAATTTACCTATTATTTTACCCTGGCAACATCTAGATACTGAATCTAGTTGGCATTTGTATGTAATTCAGCTTAAGCTGAAGAATATTAATAAAACTCATCGTCAGGTATTTGAAGAATTACGTCAGGCTGGTATCGGTGTAAATTTGCATTATATTCCCGTTCACACACAGCCTTACTATGAAAAATTAGGTTTTAAATTAGGAGATTTTCCAGAGGCAGAAAAATACTATAAAGCAGCTATAAGCCTACCGATATATTACGGTTTAACAGATAAAGAACAAGAACAACTAGTTACCTTACTCAAACACATAATATTATGCAGTTAAATTTTGCATCAACAACACTAAGCCTACCATATAATCCACCATTCCCCATCAAAAAACAGTTTATAATCGCCAAAATATGTTAGTACCTACTTATCAATTTGATGAATTAGAGTTAATTAACAATCCTGACATCCAAAACTTACTAACAGATATTTCTATATTAGGGAAAGCTCAATCATATCTTGAATGCAACCCAATTCAAGATTTAGTAGCAATGTGGTGGAGTAAAACTTTTGAGAAGCAAGCTAATTCTGCTGTACTTCAAAAAAGTAGTTAGGTATCTAGGAGTAATTTACCATGAAACTAGCTATTGGTACTGCACAATTTGGTTTAGATTATGGCATTTCTAACCAAGAAGGAAAAATACCGGAAGCAGAGGTAGGCAGAATTTTAAATTTAGCTGTAGAAAATGGCATTCGAGTTTTAGATACAGCACCAGCTTACGGAACTAGTGAAGAGGTATTAGGAAAAACTCTGCCATTACAACATGAATTTGCAATTGTTACCAAGACACCTCACTTCTCTAAATCTTGTATGACTCATGATGATGTTCAAGCTTTAGAAAACAGCTTCTATAAGTCACTTCGCACATTGAAACAGCAATCTATTTATGGATTGTTAATACATAATGCTCATGATGTACTTATAGAAGATGGTTATTTATTAGTAAACAAGATGATGGACTTGCAAGACCAAGGGCTTGTAAGTAAAATTGGTGTTTCTGTCTATACAGGAGAAGAGATAGATAAGATTTTAGAAAGATATAAAATTGATTTAATTCAATTACCTATAAATATATTAGACCAGCGTTTGATTAACAGTGGTCATTTATCTAAGCTGAAAGACCAAGGTGTAGAGATTCATGCTCGTTCAATATTTCTTCAGGGTTTATTACTGATGAGTCCTGAAGAAATGCCCTCTTATTTTCATAGCATTAAAGAACATATAATATGTCTTCATGATTTGATTATTTCACAGGGAATGTCTATTGTTCAGGCGGTGATCGCCTTTATCAATCACTTACCAGAAATTGATAAAATTTTGGTTGGCTTAAATAATTATCAACACTTACAAGAAATCATTGAGGCAATAAAAAAGCCAACTTTATTGACTACTCAAGATTTTTATCGGTTTGCAATTACCGACCCAGACATACTAAATCCGGCAAAATGGAAAATTTAATCCGGGTTTACTTATTTAATATTAATTGGAGAATTAATTTACTATGTCTAAGCTAAAACGTTGTGCTAGATGTTTACTCCCTGAAACTCATGAAACTATCATGTTTGATGAACAAGGGGTTTGTAATATTTGCCGTCAACATGAAGTTAAACAAGGCAAAATAGATTGGGATGCTAAGAAGAAGGAACTAGACGCACTCATAGAAACTTATCGCGGCAAATATGAATATGATTGTATCATTCCTTTTAGTGGTGGCAAAGATAGTACATGGACGCTGTATTATCTTGTGGAAACATATGGTATTAAACCTCTAGTTGTCAGGTTTGATCATGGTTTTTTGCGTCCCAATTTGCTAGAAAATACAACCCGTGTCCTCCGCAAATTAGGAGTAGATTTTCACACATTTACTCCTAACTGGAAGGTTGTTCAAAAACTCATGCTTCAGAGTTTTTTAGAAAAGGGAGATTTTTGTTGGCACTGTCACACAGGTATATTTTCTTATCCCATGTGGGTAGCAATTCGTTATCAAACTCCTCTGATTATGTGGGGCGAACCTTCTGCTGAATACACTGCTTACTATAGTTATGACCAGCCAGAAGAAGTAGATGAAAAGCGCTTTAATCGCTATGTAAATTTAGGGATTAGTGCAGAAGATATGCTGGTACGCTTACAAGGTACTGTTGATGAAAGAGATGTGAAACCTTTCACATATCCGCCATTAAAAGAACTCAGAAAAATTAATTATCGTTCAGTTTGTTTGGGTTCTTATATACCTTGGGATGTGAAGCAGCAGTATAAAATCATTGAGGAAGAACTAGGATGGCAAGGCGATCGCGTCGAGAATGTGCCGCCTGGGTATGAGTATGAAAAAATCGAATGCTATATGCAGGGTGTACGCGATTACATTAAGTATATTAAGCGTGGTTATACTCGTCCTTCACATTTGGCAGCACTGGATATTAGAAATAATCGCTTAACAACTGAAGAGGCTTTGGAATTAATTACTAAATATGAAGGGAAGCGTCCCCCCAGTTTAGATTTATTTTTAGAATATACGGGTTTAACGGAAACAGAATTTTTAGAAATTGCTATGAGTCATGGAGTTTCCCCTTATCAACATGAACCTGCCAAAGTGACTCCAGGAGATAAAGTTCATGACTTTGATCAATGGTTAAGAGATGGGGAAATGCCGAGAGAACAAACAGAAATTCAACTAAAACGTTGGCAAGGTCGTAGTCAATACAATTATTTATTTTAGCTATCTTTGAGGTAATTATGATTGGCATCGTAGATTATGGCATGGGCAATCTTCTGTCTGTTTACAATGCCTTAGAAATGGTTGGTGCAGATGTAAAAATCTGTCAGCAAGCTTCAGAACTCAAAGATGTAGAACGAATTATTTTACCAGGTGTAGGCGCATTTCGAGATTGTATATTAAACCTCAAAAATAGAGGTTTTATAGAAGTATTGGAAGAAATGGTTTTGGATAAATATCAGCCATTTTTGGGTATTTGTCTCGGTATGCAGGCGATCGCCAGGCGAAGTTTTGAAGGTGGAGAATATGAGGGATTAGGTTGGCTAGATGCTGAGGTTGTCAGACTCAATCCACAAGATTCTTCTTTACGTGTACCGCAGGTAGGCTGGAATGATGTGCAGTATAGCCAAGATAGCCCCCTGTTTGTAGATTTACCGCCTGCACCGGATTTTTACTTTGTTCACTCTTACCATATGAGTTGCGGCCAAGCTGATATTGATGCAACTTGTGACTACGGAGGTGTTGTTACTGTAGCTGTTCGTAAAAATAATATTTTTGCGACTCAGTTTCATCCTGAAAAAAGTCAAAATTACGGTTTGCAAGTTTTACAAAACTTCTTGAGATGGAAACCCTAAACCTATGCTCAAGAATCGTCTTATTCCCAAACTACAGATGAAACCTAGCCGTTTTGGTGCTACCGCCAGAATGGTTTTAGTTACTACTAAGGACTTTGGAGAAGTTATTGAAATTGGCGATCCTGTATCGCAAGCCAAAATTTACGAAGCACAAGCAGCAGATGAACTAATTTTTCTTGATTTAGATGCTTCTACTGACAATCGCAGCATTATTTTAGATGTAGTGAAAAAAGCCGCCGAACAAATATTTATGCCGTTTTGTGTTGGTGGTGGGGTTCGTTCCCTAGAAGATGTTCGTAAACTCCTCTCCAATGGTGCAGATAAAGTCAGTATCAATACCTCTGCCCTGGAAAACCCCGATTTGATTAATCAAGCTGCTGAGATGTTCGGTTCTCAGTGTGTCGTCGTCAGTATTGATTATCGTCAAGAAAATGGGAACTATATTGTATATAAAAAAAGCGGTAGAGTGAAAACAAACTGGCAACCTTTGGCATGGGCGATAGAAGCTCAAAGAAGAGGAGCAGGAGAAATTCTTTTAACATCTATCGAGCGTGATGGTAGCCGTCGCGGTTTGGATGTAGAACTAACTCGTCAGGTTGTGGATAGTCTATCAATTCCTGTAATTACTTCTGGTGGTTGTGGGTTAGCGGCTCACTTTGTCGAAGGTTTTCTTGCTGGGAAAGCAGCAGCAGTTGCCGCAGGTACTTATTTCTGTTTTAAAGATGAAAACCCTATGCAAACTAGAGCGCAAATTAAAAATGCAGGTATTCCCATTCGTTTAAATAATTAGAGCAGACAAAATTGGACAAAACTTATAACCTTTATCCATTTATTCAAAGTAAAAGAATTTATTTACGAGAAGTTAGACAGAGTGACGTGAATGAAACATATTATCAATGGCTCAATGACCCAGAGATTAATAGTTATTTAGAAACTAGGTTTATTTGCAGGTCTATGGATAATATTGCGGAATATGTGAAAAAAATGGACTCTAAAGAAAATGAACCGTTTTTTGCTATTTGTTTAAATGATAATCAAGAGCATATTGGCAATATTAAGCTGGGGCCAATAAACTGGCATCATCGCAATGCGGATGTCAGTTTATTTATTGGCAAAAAAGAACTGTGGGGAAAGGGTTACGCTACGGAAGCGATCGCCTTAATAACTGAATTTGCTTTCCGCAAGCTGCATCTCAACAAACTAAAAGCTGGTTGTTATGCTGCGAATCTGGGAAGTGCCAAAGCTTTTCTCAAATGTGGCTATCAGCAAGAAGGTTTATTGCGAGGGCAAGTCATATTTGACGGTCAAGATATGGACGTAATTTTATTAGGCATGAGAGCAGTAGATTATTGGCATAGTAAACAGATATGATTATTGCAATTCTTCAGGCTAGGGTTAGTTCTTCACGTTTACCAGGAAAGGTGTTAAAACCCATTCTTGGCGTACCGATGTTATTTCATCAAATTGAACGTATCAAGCGGTCAAAAATGATTGATCGGTTGTTAGTAGCCACAAGCACCGATCCAACAGATGACCTCATTGAAAAATACTGCCAACAAAGAGATGTTGAATGCTTTCGGGGCAAATTAGATGATGTTCTCGACCGCTTCTATCAAGCCGCTAATTCAATTTCTCCAGAACATATAGTCCGCCTGACTGGTGACTGTCCTTTGTGCGACCCAGAGTTAATAGATAAAATTATTATTCATCATCTATCAGGGGATTTTGATTACACCAGCAACACAATTACACCAACTTTTCCTGATGGGTTAGATACTGAAGTATTTCGTTTTAGTTGTTTAAAACAGGCTTGGCAAGAAGCAAAACTTCCTTCCCAAAGGGAACACGTTACACCATTTATTCATTCACAACCAAATCGATTTCGGCTAGGTATTTATAAACAGAATACAGATTTATCATATCTACGTTGGACTGTAGACGAACCATTAGATTTTGATTTAGTTGCCAAGATATACACAGCTTTATACCCATCTAATCCCAGGTTTTCAACTCAAAATATTTTAAATCTTTTAGAACAAAATCCAGATTTAAAAACTTTTAATACTTGCTATCCAAGAAACGAAGGCTGGCAAAAATCTTTAATATCTGATGAAATATTCATAAGTCAAAATGCAGGTGCTTAATTATGTCACAACCTTATTTAGAATCAGAAAAATTGTTAGCAAGGGCGCTGCAATCTATTCCTTTAGGTACTCAAACTTTCAGTAAGAGTAAAACTCAATATCCTTTTGGTGTTTCTCCTTACTTTTTAACTAAAGGATTTGGCAGCCATGTTTGGGATGTAGACGGAAATGAATACATAGATTTTATTAATGGGTTAGCAGCAATCACTTTGGGATATAACGACCCTGACGTTACAGCCGCAGTACATTCACAGTTAGAAGCTGGGGTAATTTTTTCTCTACCTCATCCGCTAGAAATTCAAGTTGCGGAGAAATTAATCGAGATGGTTCCCTGTGCAGAAATGGCGCGCTTTGGTAAAAACGGTTCTGATGCTACAACAGGGGCTATACGTTTAGCGAGAGCTTATACTGGACGAGATCATATTGCTGTTTGTGGTTATCATGGCTGGCATGATTGGTATATAGGTTCAACCACTCGGAATTTAGGCGTACCCAAATCTGTACAGGCATTAACTCATACTTGTATCTACAATAAATTAGATTCTTTACATCAAATATTTCAAAAATATCCAGTTGAAATAGCAGCAGTGATCATGGAACCAGTAAATGTTGCTGCACCAGAAGCAGGCTTTTTAGAAAGTGTTAAAGAATTAGCGCATCAAAATGGAGCATTGCTAATTTTTGATGAAACAATTACAGGATTTCGTTTTGCTAATGGTGGCGCTCAAGAGTATTTTGGTGTCACCCCAGATTTAGCTACCTTTGGTAAAGGATTAGCAAACGGTTTTCCTCTCTCTGCTGTAGTAGGTAGAGCGGATATTATGCAGATGATGGAGGAGATATTTTTCTCTTTTACCTTTGGTGGAGAAACCCTCTCATTAGTGGCTGCATTGGCAACTATGACTAAGTTAGAGAAGTTGCCAGTTATCGATACTTTAAGGCAACAAGGTCAAAAGATTATCACCGGGTTACAGCAACTAATTGAGCAGCTATCAATGAGCGATATTGTATCTCTTGCTGGTTATCCTTGCTGGTCATTCGTATTATTTAAAGATGTTCATCCTTATAGCCAATGGCAGATTAAGACTTTATTTTTACAAGAAATGTTTGCTAAGGGTATTTTGACTCTGGGAACACATAATATCAGTTATTCTCATAGTGATATTGATGTGGAAAAATTATTATCAGTTTATAGTGAAGTATTCTCTCTATTGCGAGAAGTAGTTACAGGTCAAAGTCTAGATAAATATCTCAAATGTCAACCATTAGAGCCATTATTTAAAATCAGATGAATTTGCTGTTTCGTGTAGATGTATCTCCTCAAATAGGTACTGGGCATTTGATGCGTTGTTTAGCATTAGCTCAAGCTTGGCAACAGGCTGGAGGTAAGGCAGTTTTCATTATGGCTGAAACAGCATTTATATTTGAGGAGAAGCTAAGAACGGAAAACATAGAAGTTATTAAGATTTCGCCAAAATTAGGAAGTCCAGAAGATGCACAAGCAACCGCGATGTTAGCGCATCAATTAAATAGTAATTGGTTAGTTATAGATGGGTATAATTTTGGAGATATATATCAAACAAACATCAAGAATGCAGGGTTAAAAGTTCTCTTTCTTGATGATTATGGACACGCAGGTTATTACTGTGCTGACTTAGTATTAAATCAAAATCTTTCTGCTGATCCAGCTTTATATACTCACAAAGAACCTGACACGCAATTATTACTTGGGACATTCTATACACTTTTACGGCGTGAGTTTTGGCAATGGCGAGGATGGCAGAGAGTTAACCCACCTATAGCCAAAAAAATACTTGTAACAATGGGTGGTGCTGACTATGATAACGTTACTTTAAAAGTGATTCAAGCTTTACAGTTATTATCCGGTCATGCTTTAGAAATAGTAGTTGTGATTGGAGGAAGTAACCCATATTATGAGGAAATAAAGCTTGTAGCACAAACATCTGGGTTAACAATTCGGATAGAACGAAATGTCAACAGTATGCCTGAGTTAATGGCTTGGGCTGATATAGCTGTTACTGCTGGTGGTAGCACTTGTTGGGAATTAGCCTTTATGGGTTTACCCAGTTTGAGCATAATTTTGGCTAAAAACCAACAGGCGATCACTCAAAAATTACACTCCCTACAAACATTCATTAATTTAGGTTGGCATAGCCATATTTCTCCTAGTGAAATAGCTACCGCAGTTGAGGAATTATCACTGGTAATTAATACAAGATTAACCATGACTAAATCTAGTCAAGAATTAGTAGATGGCTGGGGTAGTCAACGTGTAGTTAGATGTATAAAAAACTATTCCTTAAAATTACGTCCAGTATCCATAGAAGACTGCCAATTATTATGGCAATGGGCAAATGAGACAGAAGTGCGTGCTGTTTCTTTCTCCTCAAAACCTATTGCTTGGGAAGAACATCAAAAATGGTTTAACTCTAAACTCAATACTAACTGTATTTTCTATATAGCTGTAAACCAAGATAACATACCTATTGGGCAAATTCGTTATGACATAGAAGGAAAAGAAGCTGTTATCTCTATTAGTATTGCTCAGGAATATCGTCAACAAGGCTACGGCACTTATTTAATTGAAATAGCCCAGAGACAAATTTTTCAAAATCTGAATATTCATATAGTTCACGCCTATATCAAACCATCTAATCAAGCATCAATTAAAGCCTTTAGACTGGCTGGATTTCACATAAGAGATACAGTAATCAAACAGGGACAACAGGCAATTCATTTAGTCGATACCGCTAACAATTTACCAAAAAAAATATATGCAAGGGATTTGTATTGTTGATAAAAAAATAGGCGTTAATTATCCGCCATTCATAATTGCCGAAATGTCTGGCAATCATAACCAATCGTTAGAAACAGCTTTAAAAATTGTAGAAGCTGCTGCTGAATCTGGAGTTCACGCACTCAAAATCCAGACTTATACAGCTGACACTATGACATTGGATATCAATGCAGGTGAATTTTACATTGATCATCCTCAAAGTTTATGGCATGGTAAATCTTTATATAACTTATACCAGCAAGCTTACACGCCTTGGGAATGGCATCAACCCATTTTTCAACGTTGTCGAGAATTAGGAATTATTGGTTTTAGTACACCCTTTGATGCTACGGCTGTAGATTTTCTTGAATCATTAAATGTTCCTTGTTATAAGATAGCTTCATTTGAAAATACAGATTTACCCCTCATTCGCAAAGTCGCAAGCACTGGTAAACCCATGATTATTTCTACGGGAATGGCGACAGTAGCAGAATTAGATGAAACAGTACGCACCGCCAGAGAAAATGGTTGTCAAGATTTAATATTGCTCAAATGTACTAGTACATATCCCGCATCTCCAGAAAATAGTAATTTGTTGACAATCCCTCATTTGCGCGACTTGTTTAATGTGGAAGTGGGGTTGTCAGATCACACCTTGGGGATTGGTGTTGCTGTAGCCAGTGTAGCTTTGGGCGCAAGAGTGATCGAGAAACACTTTACTCTCAGCCGTGCTGATGGTGGCGTTGATGCAGCTTTTTCGATGGAACCTGAAGAAATGCGTCAGTTGGTCATAGAAAGTGAGAGATCCTGGCAAGCAATGGGCACCATACACTACGGGGCGACTCAAGCTGAAAAAGACTCATTGGCTTTTAGGCGATCGCTTTATATTTTTCAGGACATGAAAGCAGGGGAGATATTCACACAAAATAATCTCAAAGTTATACGTCCAGGTTATGGTTTAGCACCGAAATATTATGATGTTTTGCTTGGGAAACAAATCAAGCAAAATGTTAAAAAGGGAACACGTGTAACTTGGAATTTACTCGATTAGATTACAAATTTACTGCATTTTTTTTATTATGACTCAAGCAAAAAAAGTTTTATTTTTCTCCCTCTATTCTATTCCTCCAGCTTGGTTATTTCATCATCAAGTTGATGCAACTGTCGCCACTGCATTAACAATGCGTGGTTGTGAAGTTTTAGCAATTGGATGTAATGGGCTTTTTAAATCCTGTTATATTCTCAGAGGAGTAGGAGAAAGAAAAGAGGAACTATGTAATTATTGCTCTCGGACAAGTCAAGAATATTTTCATGATTTATTTGAACTTCCCCATAAACAACTAAGAGATTTTGTGTTTCAGGAAGATGAGCATTTAGCACAAGCGTGGATAGAAACTCTTGACCCTGAAAAATATGCTGAGGCTTACTATCAAAATTTACCGATAGGTGCATGGGTTACGTCATCTATATATACATACTTCCGAATTACATCAACAGGACTGTCTAATCCAGATGTGAGAAAAGTTCATAAAAATTATTTGGTTGATGGTTTCATAACTTATCAAGCAGTATCTAGATTAATAGACCTTTATCAACCAACTCATCTATTTTTATTAGGTGCTAGATTAGCTCCTTCTAGAATTGCTTTTGAGGTAGCACGTCAACGTAATATAGATGTTATTGTCCAAGAAAGAGGATATATCGATGACACCTATACTTTAGTCAGTAATCATACTTGCTATCATTCTACACCTGCTTTAAATTTAATTAAAGCCTGGGAAAATACTCCTCTGACAACTTCTGAGTTAACGCAGGTCAAGCAATACTGGTTAGAACGAGAAGCAGGACGAAATTTAAATTTCTCTTCATTCTATGATTATCAGACAGATTATAGTTCTGTTCGTCGTCAGCTAAATATTCCCGAAGATGCCAAAATTCTTGCAGTATTTACTTCTAGTGAAGATGAATTGGCAATGGCGGAAGACTTTGCTGGTATTACATCTCAGCTTGAGATTATTGATAGATTGATAGAAATATTCGCAGATAGAGATGAATATTTAGTAATTCGCCATCATCCTTATATAGCAGGCGAAAAATATGTACCTGCCGAGATGGATTTTATTGTAAGGGCGCATAAACAAGCTTTATCTATTCCCAAAAACGTGCGAATTATCATGCCATCAGAGCAGTTAACATCCTATGCTTTGTTATGGCATACTGACGCTGCGATCGCTTTCTTCAGTACAATGGCGATTGAATGTGCGGCAAAAGGAATACCTACAGCAGTTTCAGAACAATCTTTGTATCACTCTGCCTTGCCCCATATAATTCATCAGTCTGACATACCATCCTTAATAACTTTAGTAAATAGCCTGTTGTCTGAGTCAGCAAAGCCAACTCTAGAAGAATTTAGGAGATTATATCGCTTTACAAATACTTTCTTTTTTAAGTTTTGTAATAAGTTTAATTCTTTTAATTCTAGAGGATTATTATACGAAGATTTCGGGCAATTAGAAGCAGGAATTGATCCAACATTAGATAAAGTCTGCAACAACATTTTATATGGTGATTCATTGTATAATTTACCTAATATTGAGCAAAACCAGCGTTCTCTTGCGGAAGAAAATGAATTTTTAGAAAAATATTTAGTAGAGATCAGTGAATTTCGTCAAAAAATTAGATATGAATCCTTAATTAAGAGCCAAATACAATTTGCCTACCCATCTGTCGCTGTTGTCAAGGTAAATTATGGTAAAGAGCCAGAAAATCAAGATTTTTTGTCTCAAAGCCTAAAAAATTCTATATATCAGCAAATTAATCAATATTCTACAAATTTTGATTTAACCAATGACTCTAAAAGTCTAGAGTCTATTTTAGCTTTATTGAGAAAAATTCCCGATGAATATATCCTGTTAAGTCATAGTAATATTCAATATTGTGCGACTGCAATTTTATCATCAATGGAAATATTACTAGCTGATGCCCATGATAAAATTTCAGGAGTCTGGTTTGGCGGATGGTTGCCTATTCAGCAAAAGTTAATGGAAAAAGGAGTATTTTTACCTCAAAGTATTTTCACCAAACGCGACCCTAATTATACTTACGAACAGGCTGTTACTAATTTACCATGCCTGGGATATCCACTCAGTTTATTAGCATTTTGCCTCATCCGCAAATCAGTATTAATCACAATACTTGATATTTTAAGGTATCTACCCAACCGAGAGCAGGCAGCAGAAGCCTTATTTATCCTTCTTAAGGGTATTGAACTTGAGAAAATAGAAAAATCAATGCTGTTCATACACAGCATTCCATTAGAAATTAAAAAACTTTGGCAACAAGAAAAATCACTCGAACTCCAAAAGTCTCTAAATTTAAAAGAGACGAATTTAATTATTTTTCCAGATTGGAATCAACCCGAAGAGTTAATCACTGATGATTTAGAAAAAGTTATTAAAGCAATAGCTACTCATCCTGACAACGAGAAAATTACCTTACTGATAAATGCTAATAATCTTCCTAGTGAAGATGCAGAGTTATTGTTATCTGGTGTAGCGATGAATCTTTTAATGGAAGAAGATTTAGATATTAGTGAAGGATTAGAAATTTCTCTCTTAAGCAATAGATTTGAAATTGAGTGGGAGGCTTTGATACCTCACATCTCTGGTAAGATTACTTTACAACACGAAGATCAACAAGCTTTAACACAACTGCTAATGAAAAATATTACAGTCTTACAAGTTGCGTGACTTACTTCAACAGGCTTGCTTGATATAGCAAAGTGCTAAGTATCAACCCGGTTGTTGCAAGACTTTTAGTGCTAAATAGCATTCTCACTAATGCTACTACAGCTATATATTTTATTTAGAGACGCGATTTATCGCGCCTCTAATTTTATTAAGATATAAATCTATTAATCTTGAATATACTTTTGCCACATTTGGGTGTAAGCATTTTCCATTTCACGAGTAAACTGCTTACCGTTCCATAAAGGTGAAGTTTTTCTGGATTGTTTTAACTTCCAAGCTATTTGTTGTCTTAAGGTTTCATCTTTGCCTAAACGTATACCCCACTCAACATATTCTTCATCACTCCAGGCGATACCTTCTGTAATACCAGCATTTACCATCATGGTATAGCTATTGCGAGCTGCAAATTGTTCACCTACCTTTGTAACCATAGGAATACACATCCATAGGGTTTCTAAGGTTGTTGTAGCACCATTGTAAGGATAAGTATCTAAAACTACATCTGCAATACTTAAATTAGCTCGGTGAATTGATTCAGAAAAAACTATTGGCATAAATCGGAATCTTGCAGGATCTACACTTTCAGCTTCTGCTAATTCTTCAAAAAAGATTTTCAGAGATTCTTCATCAGATATGCCTTTAATTAAGAGGTAGCTATTAGGAACTTCTTTGATAATTCTTAATTGCAATCTAGTAATTTCTGGGTGTCGCTTAAAACCTCTTTGTCCACAGAAATAGACTATTGCATCATCAGGAATATTTAATTGATCACGACGGACTGTAGGTACACTAACTTCAAAACCATCTACACCTATATAGGTTTGGGGTAAACGCCAAATTTTTTCTCGGTAATATTCCTGCGCTGAATCTGGTAAAACGTAGGGGTCAGCAATAAAATAGTCTACTGCTGGAATTCCTGAAGCATCCCAACCCAACCAAGTTACTTGAATAGGTGCTGGCTTTAAGGCTATGATGCAACAGGTAGTATCCAAAGTAATACTATCTAAATCAATTAAAATGTCAATTTCGTCCTGGTAAATTTCTTCAGCAAGTTGCAAATACTCATTTGATTTATAAATTTTATCAACTTTGGTAAGATACCATTCATGCAAGGGATCGCAAACCGGATTAGTATTAATAAAATAACCATTAATTTGAAATTTCTCACGATCATGATACTGAAATAACCATCTTGCCAACCAACCTACTGAATGACTTCTTAGGCAATGTGATAAGTATCCTATATTTAATTTTTTAGTATTTTTAATATGCTTTTTTCTTGCTAAATTGCCTTGAAAATACCGATTTACTGATTCTTGTTCGCATTTAGCTATACTTGCTTGGCAGAACTGCATTAACAAGTTCTGGATATTCCTACTATTTATTGGATTATCTTCAATATATGGAGTAAAAAAGTTAGCATTAAAAAGTCTAGCTATCTTAGCAACATCAAGTTCTTGAGGGTTTTCCTCTATAAGCATTTTCACTAAAAAACCATGACTGTGATGAACAGAACAAGATTCTTCCCAATGACCACCTGCGGTCATAAGTCCTCGCAGAATTTGACGACTTGCAAAAACTTTATCTGATAAATCTTGTACTAAAGAAAAGAATGTTTTAGCAATTTCTATACCTTTTTCATATTGACCATAATTTTGATAAAAACTAGCTAAATGACCTATAACTTCTGTATTGTTAGGATTTATTGTTAAATAAAGTTCACACAATTGTACTGCTACACTAAATTGCTTCTGAGAGTAACCAATTTCTAAGGATACTGGTAATAAAGTAGTAAGTAAAGCTTGGGTATTATCTTTACAATATGGTAAACATGCTTCAACAAATTGTATGGTTGACGGATGGGCAGGTGCATAATTAACAACGATTTTTAGTGATTCCAATAACAGTTCTAAATTAACTTCTACTATTGGTTCAGATTGCAGGATTTTAATTATTCCCAGTTGCTGTAAATTTTCACCTGTGTATATTTCTAGTTTGATAGCTAGCTGTAGTAGACGTAATAAATTGTGAATATCTTGAGGAAAAAATTCCTTAATATTTTGACGGATTTTCTCCGCAATTGCGTATTCTTCGAGTCCTTCTCGACGTTCTGCTTCTGTTTGTAAAATTTGAACTAATTCAATATTCCAAGCTTCAACTTCTTCTGATTCTCCGGACATTATTGCCATGAACCAAGTCGTTTGTGCTTCTACTTCTTGTCCTTGTAGTAGCAATATTAAACCCAAATACCAATAATAAGATTTAATCTCAGGTTCTCTAGTAATCGCTTCTTCATAGAGACTAGCTGCCTGAATATAATTGCCTGCTAGTAAATATTTTTCAGCACGCTGTTGCCATTGGGTTGGGGAAGCTAAAGAAACCATAATTAAATTGCAAACTTAAAGTACATAAGAAAATCTATTTAGATTAGCAATCTCAATTTCGGGAAATTGCAAAAATTGGGTAATGTGTAAAACATTACCCAAGCAAAACTTTGAAGTAAGAATTAAACAAAAAACTTTTGTTTTCTTTTACCTAGATAAAGAAACGTAATTAGTGGCACATGATGAGTTAAATACAACTATTGTATCTACTGCCTTAGAAGGAGCCGTTGACTCACACGCTATTGCTATTGTTAGTGCTTCAGAGGTAGCACTATCTCCTAATTGTGTACCCACCAATCCATAGTAGGATTTAAGTGCATCCTTACTAGCTACGCCTTTAAATTGAGCAGCATTAGCATTAGTACCAGTAGCTTCGATAGTATAAAGGTAATTCTCAGACGCTGTTTTAATCCCCACTTGCAATTCAGATAGGTTAGTGGCAAATCTCTGGTATTCCAAGAAAAAGGCTTGTTGAGAACGGTTGACTGTACCTACATAGTTTCTCGCTTCGGATTGTTTAGCCTTGTTTACCTGACCAAGTAGCGAAGGTAACGCGATCGCAGCAAGTACACCGATAATAATTACTACAACTAGCAATTCAATTAAGGTAAAACCTTCGTCTTCTCCGTTCTTACGGTTGTTGAGGTGGCTGAGGAATTTGGCTTGCAATTCTGGCTTGAGCATGGGTTTCTCCTGAAGTTTTGGGGTAAGTAGATTGCGATCGCTCTGTTCTAAAAGGAACTTACCCAGTTGCGATCTGCGATCTATCACTCAAGTAAAAAAAAATCTAGCTCAAGCCAAATTTACGTATATATACTAATTAAACTGCTATTTGTGGATGGAGAAATCAGGCTAATTTCCGGTTTTCTACTGACGATTTTTTGAGATATATCGGTGTGTAAAAAAGACACATCAGGCGATCAGTTACGCTGCGCGGTTATGCCATCGCACGACCCCTTTCTAGGTCTTTGATATATGTGTATGTGCAGCCTGTACTAGAACCAGTAACTCAAGGTGGCTGGCGTTACATCACCCACAGATTCAAAACGTACTGTACCTTTGAAAAGCTACAATGTATTGCATCTCAAGAAAATCGGCTATATAGTTCGCTCTTATTAGAATCAATGAAAACAGATGTAATCTTTTACGAATTGATTAAGGAATTACCACAAATATTTTTTGAACTGATTGGGAAACCCGATACTAATCCTAATATCTACACATTTACAGCACCGGAAATAAAACAACAATCCTTTCGTTTAGACGGTTTATTTTCTACTATTGATGGATTTGAAAATGAACCCTTATACTTTGTAGAATTACAAACATATAAAGATGAAGAATTTTACGAACGACTGTTTGGTGAGATTTTTGTTTATTTTCGTCAATATCAACCAGCCAACTCAGATTGGTATGTGATAGTTGTTTATGACAGACGCAGCAATGAAACACCAGTGCATCCTCGTTATCGCTTTCTAATAGAACAACATCTGCGCTGTATTTATCTGAATGAACTATCTGTTAGTAAAGAATATTCATTAAGTATAGGAATTGCCAAATTATTTATAGAAACGCCTAAAAAATGTACTTCCTTAGCCCAGCAGCTAATCAATCAAGCACAAGAAAACTTACATGATGAGAATCTACAAAAGAAAGTGCTAGCATTTATTCAAGCAATTGTATTTTACAAGTTCCCCACTCTTAGCTTAGAAGAAATTGAAGCCATGCTTGATTTAGATGAATTCAAAAATACTCGATTGTACAAAAGTATCCTAGCAAAGACAAGACCGGAAACAGAACTAGAAACAAAATTGAAATTAGTTCCAAAATGTATTCAGAAAGGTATGAGTATTCAAGAAATAGCAGAATTCCTAGAACTAGATGTTGAAACTATCAGGAAATATCTGCAAGAGCAGTCTGAGTAAATCAATTTAATCAAACCTACATTTTTAGGTGAGTTGGTGATTTTATTCCCGACTTTTGCCATTTGCGATCGCCTACGGCACGGCTTTGCCAATCGCAGTAAGCTATGCTATATTAAGCGTAGTCGTTATGAGTTCGGATAATTATTATGACTAACCCGACTGTAGAAAACTTAGTAATTATCGGTTCTGGGCCAGCAGGTTACACTGCGGCTATTTATGCTGGGCGAGCTAACTTAAAACCTGTGGTATTTGAAGGTTTCCAAGCAGGGGGATTACCTGGTGGTCAGCTGATGACGACAACGGAAGTAGAGAATTTTCCTGGGTTTCCTCAAGGGATAACCGGGCCGGAATTAATGGATAGGATGAAAGCGCAGGCGGAGCGTTGGGGGGCTGAGTTATATACTGAAGACGTGATTTCAGTTGATTTGAGTCAACGTCCTTTTACTATCCGTTCTGAAGAGAGGGAAGTCAAGGCAAACACTATAATTATTGCCACCGGTGCAACAGCCAAGCGTTTGGGTTTACCCAGTGAACATCAATTTTGGAGTCGGGGAATTTCTGCTTGTGCAATCTGCGATGGTGCAACACCAATTTTCCACGGTGCAGAATTAGCGGTGGTTGGTGCTGGTGACTCGGCGGCTGAAGAGTCGATTTATCTCACCAAATATGGCTCGAAAGTGAATTTGTTAGTGCGTTCTGATAAGATGCGGGCTTCTAAAGCCATGCAGGATAGAGTATTGAGTAATCCCAAAATCCGAGTCCATTGGAACACCGAAGCCATAGATATCTTCGGTAATGGTCATATGGAAGGGATAGTAGTCCGCAATAGCAAAACTGGGGAAGAAACTCAGCTGACAGCTAAGGGCTTATTCTACGCCATTGGACACACACCCAATACTTCCTTATTCAAGGGACAATTGGAACTAGATGAAATAGGTTACATCGTCACTAAACACGGTTCACCAGAAACTAGTGTAGAGGGTGTATTTGCTGCTGGTGATGTACAAGACCATGAATATCGTCAAGCAATTACGGCGGCCGGTAGTGGCTGTGCAGCAGCGTTGTTGGCGGAACGTTGGCTGTCTAGTAATGGCTTAATTCAGGAGTTCCATCAACAGCCAACTATTAATAATGAGTTAGAATCTCAGCCAGCTGCTCAGAAAACTGAAGCTGAACAAGCCGCTGAATTTGATTTGGCTGCAACTCGCCATGAGGGTGGTTATGCTTTACGGAAATTATTCCACGAAAGCGATCGCCTACTGATTGTCAAATACGTCGCCCCTGGTTGTGGCCCTTGCCATACCCTCAAGCCTATACTCAATAAAGTAGTCGATGAATTTGACGGTAAAGTTCACTTTGTCGAAATTGACATCGACAAAGACCGAGAGATTGCCGAAAACGCCGGAGTAACAGGAACACCAACAATTCAGTTCTTCAAGAATAAAGAACTCTTGAAGGAAGTCAAAGGTGTTAAGCAAAAAAGCGAGTATCGTCAATTGATTACAACTAATCTCTAGATAATTGGGCATGGGGTATTGGGCATTGTATTGTTCTCACCTAGTCCCCAGCCCCAATCCCTATTCCACTGAATCTTTTTTACTATCCTTGGGTAAAATCTGGCTAGTTGAGACATTCCGCATTCTATTCATTTGCGTGAGAGCGTACCTTGCTGTAGCCTGAACTTCAGCATCAGGATCGTCTAAGGCGTGAGTTAACATTTGACTCATTTGACCCATCAAATCATAAACACGCGTCAAATCACGGATGGCATTTTGCCTGACTTTTGGGCTTTCATCTTGCATAGAGACGGCTAAAGCCCGATTAATGGGTTTGAGTGCGCGGATATTAATTTCTGACAAAGCAGCTAAAATTAAACTCCGTTGTTGAGAATCCGCATCAATCAACAGATTTACTAATGGTTGAATTGCTCGTGAATCCCCTTGTTGACCTAAATCCCAGATAGCTTTGTGTCGCTTGCTGGGGTCGTTACTACGTAAATCTTTAATTAATTCGTCAACAATGCTAACTTTAGTGATGCGAGAAGTTGTTTCTACAGGCATTACTGTTGTAGAAATTGATGCAGATGCTGTGGTTGAATTTGGAAATTGAGCCGTATTTTCCTGATTAACCGATGTTCTTTCTGCTTCTTGTAAAGCTAGTGGAACTCTGTCTTCTTTTGCAGGGTTGAGAGCTTTTATTTCTGTAGTTGGTGGTAAATTTTCTTCTTTGCTCTGCTCATACCACCTCAATAAGAACAGGATAGCCCCAAGACTTCCTAAACTTCCTAAAGCCAATATTAACCACCAAATCAATTCTTTCTGGTTGGACTGGGGTTTGGTAGTAGTTGGCTGGACTAAATTTGCAGTTTCACTAACAGGAGAGACGGCCAGTTGACTTTTTTTAGTTGCATGCGTTGTTTGCAGAACTTTTTGGGTGGTCAGGTCTGCAAAACCATCTAATCTTCTTAAACCTTTGATTGTTTGGAACTTAGCGACAGCACGTTTTGTACTTTCACCATATTTTCCATCGATCTGGTCATCATAGTACCCTAACTCCTGTAATTGAGTTTGCAGTGTTCGTACATTTGACCCTTGACTACCTGGAGTAAGAACAACCTGCTCAGTTGGTCTGGTGGTACTGACTTGTGCCAGATACCAGACTTTGGGTGCTAAGTCGGGTGTAATTGCGCTGGCTCGATTTAAGTAAAAACCCAGGCAAGAAAAATAGGTGATGATTAAAATTGAGGAGCGATATAGCCTCATATTAAGTTCAAAGTTGTAGCCTGAACGTGCTAGAGAAGTGACAGAATCTTTCTAAATATTAACTTCTATATTGACGAACAAAATTTGATTTTTGGTAAAACACCTTAAATTTCATCACTCGCTCGTATTATTTATATCTATCCTTTTTTTGGATTTAGTCTAAATCGTTTATACCACAATCATGTTCAGATGCAGCTACCAAATCAAGCTCAGATGGGTTTATATATATATACCATCTGTAAAGATTCGGTAAGTTGGAGGAAATCACCCTTAATGAAATTAAGGTAGGGTTTCTGATTCAGATTTTCGTAAAGATACAATTACAGGATTAAGTTGTTTAGTAGATGCTTCTGTTAATTGTGCTTGCTGTGTATTAGCTGTTTCTTCTACAGCTATATTTTGATTCTGCCCGGCTAAATTATCACGCTGATTGATTAAGTAGATGCTGATTAAAGTCAGAAATACTCCTACCCATTGCAATGTACTGAGAACTTCTGAGAGTAAGAGATGACCAAATAAGAGGGCAAAAACTGGTGTGAGAAAAGTAAGAGAACTCAGACTGGTGAGATTACCACTAGAGGCAAAGTAGAAAAATAAAGCGTAGGCGATCGCACTACCAAACACCGTAGCATAACCTAAAGCCAACCAATCAGAATTGCCAAGATGCTGCCACTGTTGAGATTCTACAACCGCTGATAAGCCCCATAATGGCAAACCACCTACAATCATGTGCCATCCTGTAGCCGTCACTGGGTCAGCATATCGAGTCACAAACCTAATTAACACAGTTCCTACAGCCATCGACAAAGCCGCCAACAGCATCAACCATTCACCCCTAGCAAAGAAGTTGTGCCAGTCACCGATGGCGACATCTGCACCATTACCATTACCCAGTAAGCCGAAAATCCACTCATCTGGTAAGCCAATTAAACTAATCCCAGTGACTCCCAAACTTAACCCTAGCCACCCCCACAAACCAATGCGTTCTTGAAATAGCCACAAAGATAGCAAAGCTACAGCCAGAGGTTGAGAATCTATCATCACTGAACCTAAGCCGGCACTAGTTCTTACTAATCCTTCCGCTAAAAACCCTTGAAATAATGTGCCATCTATTAAACCAAATAGACCAATCCACAGCCAGGCCTTCCAACCTGTGGGCTGGGGTCTACCCATAATTGCGGCGACAATTAAAATTAACACTCCTGCCGGTAGCAACCGCAACCCCCCCATAAATAACGGTGTGGTGTGGGGAATGACTCCTTTCATTGCTACCATCGCCGTTCCCCAGAGGAAAAAAGGCGCAATTAGTAGTAGAGGCGCGAAGGGTAGTTTAGATGCACTGAGTTTCAGTTGCATGAGTTTGCTGATACCTTTAGTTGACAGGTGCAGAGATTGCTTTAACCAATTCTACCCAATTGTGTCTTTTTGTGAAGGAAATAATACTTAGGGAGAATGGGGATTCTCACAGGTGTAGGTTTTTTACACTTTCCCTATAAGACACTGTTTTGGGGTGTAGGGGTGGATGAAAATATGATTCTGTCGTTGGTTTGATAGTCATCACTCACTGCTCTATTAAAAACCTATACCTGTCAGGAATGGGGATTGGGGATTGGGGATTGGGGACTGGGAATGGCGCATTCATTAATGAATAATAATTATCAAGCCAAGGAAATCATCAGAATTTCAAACCCCTACACCCTTATACCCTTACACCCCTGCACCCTAAACCTGTGAGGCATGGAAGAAAATTCTGAAATTGGTGAAAATGTTTGGCTGAAACACTTATCTTTGATCACTTTGCGGGAATTATCTGAGTTAGATAGCTAGATTCTCAATTCACAAGAGTTAGCAACTATGAGTCCAGAAGACAAAGTGCAAAGTCTATTCACAGCTATTGAAACGGGTGATATTGAAGGGGTAAAAGAACTTTTAGCATCGGGAGTTTCTGCCAACAGTAAAAATGCTCTTGGGCAAACTGCGCTGGTTGTTGCTTCTAGTCGGGGAAACAGCGAAATGATTGAGGTTTTAGTCAATGCGGGGACGGAAATTAATCCCGAACCAGAACCCCCTGTGTTGCGTCCGCGCATTCACTCCACACAAATACCTGGCGGTTGGAGTTTAGGAGAACTTATCGCCCAAGCCACGGAAAACGCAGACGAGCAAACCAAAGCTTTTTATTCTGACTTTATGGGAATTGTGGATGGGCTTTCTCCTCAGCCTAGTGATGTTAGTCAGGATGTCTCAGTTAACATTGAGGATGAGCAGGAAGATGAAGAAGCGGAAGATTTTGAGGAACAAGTAACAACACCACTGATAGCAGCTATACAGGAAGGCAATTTAGCAGCGATAACAACTTTAATTGCGGCTGGTGCTGAAATTAATCCTCAAAATTGGAATGAATCAGTTCCCTTGGTTGTGGCGGTGCAGAAGGGAAATTCAGAGACCATACAAGCACTGATAGCTGCTGGTGCAAACGTTAACAGAATAGATTGTGAAATTGATGCCAGTCCTTTGGGGGCGGCAATTCAGCAAGGACGAGTTGATTTAGTTCGGTTGCTTCTAGATGCTGGCGCGTCTCCTGAAGGTGGGGATATGTCAAACACAGCTTTAGCTTTAGCCGTTGAACAAGGCAATATGGAAATCTTCCAGATGTTGCTTGATGCTGGTGCTGATGTCAATGCGGGAATGGAAGATGATTACAGAGTAATTATGCAAGCATCTCACCTTGGTCGTTTAGAAATGGTGAAAATGCTTGTTGAAAGGGGAGCAGATGTCAATGCCTGGAGTCAAGGGGCAACGGCTTTGCTGAGTGCCGCAAGGAATGGAGAACGAGAAGTTTATAATTTTTTGTACCCATTAGTTAATGACGAAATTCGCAGACGTGCTGACAGAGATGGAGAGAAAGATATTCAAGCAGCACTGAAGAGAAAAGCGCGAGAAGCAAATCAGGCTGTTGAAGATTTTATTGATGCTGCAATGTACGGCACATTAGCAGAAGTACAGCAAGCCATTAGTAATGGTATTGATGTGAATGCTATTGGTTCTAATGGTCAAACTGCACTCATGTACGCTGCCAATTATGGTCATATTCAAGTCATTCAAGCATTATTAAATGCAGGTGCAGACCCTAATATTCTCAGTGACAGTGATGATGGACTAGGTGAAGGAATGACAGCCTTAATGCAAGTAGCAGGTAGCTTTTTTGCAGGCAATCGCCATGAAGTTGTGAAGTTGCTTGTGCAAGCTGGGGCTGATATGAATTTGCGAGGGTTGGGTGGTAAAACTGCTTTAATGTATGCGGCTAATAATGGTTCTGGCTATATAGAATCCGTGAAAACTTTGGTTGATTTAGGTGCAGATTTAGATATTGGAGATGATGATGGCAATACTGGATTAATGCAGGTTGAGTTATCAGGACATAAGAAAATAGCTGATATTCTGAGAAAGGCTGGAGCATCTGAGCAAGGAATAGCAGAAATAGCTTTAATTAAAGCTGCTAGTAATAGCGATGTAGAACAAGCTAAATCATTAATTGCATCTGGTGTCAATGTTAATCATCATGATGGTTTAGCTTTAAATAGAGCAATATACGCAGATAATCAGGAAATTGTAGAACTTTTAATTAAAGCTGGTGCTGATGTGAATTTAGGCGTGAGAACTGGTTTTACTCCACTAGCTGAAGCTGCTTATCGAGGAAATACAGAAATTGTGCGAATTCTGATAGAGGCTGGGGCGGATATTCATGCTAGATGCCATGATGGTGATTCCTATAATGCTCTCGAATATGCTGAATTAGGTTTGTATGAAGGGCATCACCAAGGGAAAGGACACGCTGAAATTATGCAAATTTTAGAGCAAGCTGGAGCAACTAAATCTTTCGGATTCGAGAGTTGAGAGATGATGATCGCGATTCTTAACCCGATCCAGAGATGAATAGGTGCGTTCACAAAGTAACGCACCCTACGATTTAAGAGAAATTTGGGAGCAGGGTTTTTTCTAAATGGGTCACTAATTTCACGCCAAATTCTGCTTCAAATACTCCTTTTTTGAAGTCTAAACTCCAGAGTTCTAAGGCACATTCATCACCGGGATTAGCTGGATAAATTAACAAATTGAACTGCTGGAATTGGGGATAGTAATCACATTTAATCTGAGCGATCGCCCCAATTTGTCGCCTGTCTAATGCCACTGCTAATCTTAACAGCGCACTCAATTGGCTCACGATTTGACGGTGCTGCTTATTCAACAAGTTACGGTAATTTTCGTGTCGCTTTTTGGGTGGCGATTTGCGATGATAACGGGCTAAATTCGCAATAATTTCAATCTCGGTTTCGTTGTAGCCAAGTAACTCACTATTCCGAATGAGATAGTAAGAGTGTTTATGGTGCGATGAATGGCTGATATGATGACCGCAGTTGTGTAAGATAGCAGCAGCCCAAAGTAATTGTCGTTCATTTGTTCCCCAGTGGTGGAGTTGTCCTTGGGTTTGGTCAAATAAACTTAAGGCAAAGGCGGCGACGCGATCGCTATATGCTAAGTTGACTTGATACTTACTCGCCTGCTTCAAGACGCTACGCTCGCGCACAGAACTTTGAAAGCGCAGTTTATCTTCAATTAAGCCGTGGCTTAACATCCAGTCAACAATCACACCTTCCCGCAAAGCACGTCCACAGGTGGTAATGGAGTCTACACCTAAAAGCATCATCGCTTCCTGTAAAACCACTGCTCCGGCTAGAATCACTTCCGAGCGTTTTTCTGGCATACCGGGGATGGCAGCTCTCTCAGCATTAGTCATTTTCCGCAGGCGATTTACCCAATCTTGCAAGTCTCGCAGACTGAATTGATAGCCGTTCAGGGTAGAAGGGATATTGCCCAACTTTTCCCGCGCTTGAATCATGGCAATGGTTTCAATTGTGCCGGAAGTGCCAATCAAACGCGGAAATTCACCAAATTTAAGGTTAGCTAAGACTTCATCTACAGAACGTTCCAACATTCCTCGCGCGTAGGCTTGTAGGTATTGAAACTCAATATCTAGGATGGGGTCAGAGCTAATTAACTCAGTAGTCAGACGCACTGCACCGACTTTTGTGCTGGTGAGGGTACGCGGTTCGTGACTATCGCCCAAAATAATTTCTGTAGAACCCCCACCAATATCAATAATGATGTGTGGCTGGTTATGGAATTCCATCCCCGACAGTACACCCAGGTAGATACGCCGCGCTTCTTCTTGACCAGAAATCAAGTCAACGCTTAAACCCAACTCTGCCTCTACCTTGTGTAAAAAATCTTTACCATTAGGAGCTTCCCGCATCGCACTAGTGGCGACAGCAATGATGGTTTCTGCATTAGCAGTTTTAGCCACCTCTTGGAAACGTCCCAAAGCCGCGATCGCTTTCGCCATGATTTCTGGTTTTAACTCCCCAGTCGAAATATCGCGATCGCCCAATCTTACAGTTTCTTTTGCTTTCGCAATAATGCTAAAAGCTGGTAAAGTCGGGTCGATCCTGACTATGACCATGTGCAGGGAATTTGTCCCCATATCAATGGCAGCAATAATCCGGTGTTGCTTAACTACTTGCGTATTAACACTCAAATAGTCAGCTGAAACTAAATTCAGCATTTAAGTTTCTCTCTCTATTTAGGAAGGATGGTAAAAAGTGGCGTGTCGGGGTAGTTGGCACTGATACTGGTCGCAACATACTTACACTGAGATTGACCATATCGAGTCCACCCAATTTAAGTATATTCACCCTGCTGATTACTATTTTAGTGACAATTTCAACGTCTTGAAAGTTGCGACTAAAGATTGTGTTTTTACAAATATCAAAAAAAGATATTCTATAGATGTGAAGATGTGTGAAGTAAAGGCTAAAAGCAAAAGGCAAGACGCGATGAGCGTGTTCTGGCAACCCCTCCCCAAACATCTCCCCGCGTCGGGGAGAGGCTTTGATTCTTGCTCCTCTTCCCTGTTAGGGGTTGGGGGTTAGGTCTAAAAGAAAGTTGCACACAGCGTAAAAAAATAATTCCTTTTCCCAAGTCCCCAGTCCCTATGTTAGAAACTAACCAAAAACCAGTTTGGCTGACAATTATCCGGCTTTTGCGGTGGCATAAACCCGAAGGACGTTTGATTTTGATGATTCCTGCACTGTGGGCAGTGTTTTTAGCTGCTGCGGGGAAACCACCTGTGCCTTTGGTGGGTGTGATTATATTGGGTACTCTCGCCACTAGTGCCGCTGGGTGTGTGGTCAATGATTTGTGGGATCGGGATATTGATCCAGAAGTGGAAAGAACCCGCGATCGCCCCCTTGCTTCTCGTGCGTTATCTGTAAAAGTGGGGATTGTCGTGGGGATTGTGGCCTTAGCTTGTGCGGCTGTGTTGGCGTTTTATCTCAATCCTTTGAGTTTTTGGTTATCTGTGGCAGCTGTCCCGGTAATTTTATTGTATCCAGGTGCGAAGCGAGTCTTCCCTGTACCGCAGTTGGTGTTGTCAATTGCTTGGGGATTTGCGGTGTTAATTAGCTGGAGTGCAGTCACGCAGAACATTTCTCAACCCACTTGGTTATTGTGGGGGGCAACTTTGTTGTGGACATTGGGATTTGATACAGTTTACGCCATGAGCGATCGCGAAGATGATCGCCGCATTGGTGTAAATTCCAGTGCCTTGTTTTTCGGAGATTACGCACCTGTAGCCATTGGGATTTTCTTTGGAGGTGCGATCGTGTTACTGGGTTGGCTAGGTTTGGCTATTCACCTGAAGTTGGCTTTTTGGCTTAGTTTAATCGTTGGTACTATTGGCTGGTTTTGGCAATTTATTCAATTGAGAAAACCGGAATTACCTAACCCTGTGTATGGGCAAATGTTCAGACAGAATGTCTGGATTGGGTTTATTTTGCTAGCGGGAATGATTGTCGGTTCATTGTAAGGTAGTAGGGGTTTAAGTAATCCAAAGTACACGATTAATTAGCCCAATTTCTATGCTGCATATCTAAGCAGCAACTCGAATATGAATGTGTTCATTGCTGACATTCAAAGCGAGTCAGAATTTTTGGAATTATTGCAGGCGATCGCCAAGGGCGTGGCGTAGCCAATCGCACAACGTTTAGATGAATAAGACTAAAAGATGATTAATTATCCTAGATTTAATATTAATATAACCAATAAGATTTATTCAGAATATTACACAACAAAAATTGTCTATAAATAAAGTTATGAACAACCCAATTACTGAAAAGCTTCACCAAAGCTCTGAGGGTTTGTTAATGCTTAGTGAATCAGATTATCCTTTTGAAGTTTTTGTCTGGACAGATAAAACTTCCGAGACTTTAACCAATCAAAAGATTCTGGAATTAACAGGGCATTCTCAAGACACATTCATTGAAACAGTAGATATTGATTATTTTTTTCGTAACTGTGCTGTAGAAAAAGAATGGCATGATGAAGCACAGCGACAAGATGTGCATAAATTTCAAGCACTCATCCAAACTTTAAAAGATAATCTTAGTGACATCAATGTTTATCGGATAGGTACAGTAAATATTGATGTTTACATTTGTGGTAAAACTTCCTCTGGTGATTTGGCTGGAGTTTCGACGAAAGTCGTGGAAACATAATCTAAAAACCATTACATTTTCTTTAAAAAAATGGGGATAATGGAAAGAAAAATGGTTTCTTTCCTATTCCCAATTTCCCATTCCCGATTAGATTAGACTAATGCCATTTCAGGCTGGGTTTGAGAGAGATTTCCGAAAAAGTCGTAGTAATCTAGTGCTTCCAAAATACCCCAAGCATATTGTCCCTGAGCAAAGTAAATCTGGGCATATCCCCGTAACTTTTGGAGTTCTTTGCTGTAATTACCCACCACAACTGCCAGGGTATTACCTGCTAACATTGTTTCATCATTGCCTGATGCACCTGCCACTAAGAACCGTTTTATAGGCAAGCCCCATTTTAAAGCAATATAACGTATGGCATCTCCTTTAGAAGCGCGGATGGGCAACAAGTCAAGATACATATCATGACTATAAACACCTTTGACTGGGAGTTGTTGGCGACGCAAATGGCGGATAATTTCGCGGTAGCTGGGCGATACACTCGGATCAACAAAGTAGCTAATTTTAAACTTGCCTTGAGCATCTGCTGATTGCAATTCTACTCCAGGAATATTTTTCATAGCTTCTCGAATTGCTTCTGGTTGCCAATTTTGACTAATGTGTTTTTGCCAACTGGTGTCTGTAACAATCCTCGGCCCATAGTAGATTTCGCTACCTGTGGAAGTGATTAACAAATCGGGCATAGGAAATTGCCATTCTTCCAGCATACTCAAGGTACTTTTGAGACTGCGGCCGGTAGCAATACCGACACCTGTCGTCTGTCCTTGTTCATGAATGCGCTTAATCAAAGTTTCTAATGCTTCTTGATCACCCAACAGTGTATTATCTATTTCTGTCACTAAGAAGCGATCGGCTGTGGGTAGGTGGTTGGTATCAGGTATATTCCAACCTGGATGTTCGGTGGCTGGAAATGCAACCAAGGGACTGAGTAAAGACTGTACTTTTTGTTGGGGGAAGCGTTTTACTTTTTCTAGATACTGTTCGACGTGACTTTCCCAAGAGAAATGTTTACGGACGTTAATTAAACCATTGCTAGACCACTTTTGCCATTGCTGACTATCACTCAAGGTTGTTCGCAGTGCATTTTGGATATCTGAAATATTGAGGGGGTCTACTAGTAGTCCATTATCACAAGCACCGATGATATCTCTTGGGCCGCCGTCAGAAGTGGCGATAATGGGTACACCGCAAGCTGTGGCTTCAATGAGAGTGAGTCCAAAGGGTTCGGTGAGGGCGGGATTGATAAAAACGCCGCGTGTTTGGGCTGTCAGCCGATATAAGTCGGGAACATCATCAGAAGTATGATGCTTGGGATAGGCGACATGACCATAAAGGTTATAGCGATCAATTAACTGCAAGATTTCCGTCAAAACTTGGCGTGGCCCTGATTCCATCGTGGTGATATCGTCCCGATTTCCTAGCACAATCACCAAATTAGCCAAGTGACGCAGTTCAGGATCTTCACCATAGGCTTTGACTAGAGTACCGACATTTTTACGAATAGCTGGGCGGGAAATTGCCGTGATCATCGGCTTTTGTGGAGCTTGCAGAAATCGTTGTAATTGTTGATAAATGGGGGGATTTGTCCAATTATCGGGGGCTGGGTAAAAACTTTCTAAAGCTACACCAGGAGGAATTACTACCATTCTTTCTGGTTGGTAGCGATCATAAACGCTGTATTGTTCTTCAACTTCTTGATGGGTGCTGGCGATGACTAAAGCTGCTCCACCTAGCGTAATTTCCTCGGCTTCAATGCGGGTGCTGATGTGAAAGTTTTCTTCAATAGTTTCTTGCTTAGTTCCCTGTTCTAATAATCGTTGCAGTTTCACACGTCCTAGGGAGTGACCTGTATGGACTAGAGGTGTACCTAACCAACCAGCGACTCGACTACCTACATAGCCAGCATCAGCATAGTGTGTATGAATGACGTTTGGTACTTTACCGACCTTGCGAATGTGTCTAAGTAGTTCATCTGCAAAGCTATCCAAGTAAGGCCAGAGAACTTCTTTGCGGAGGTAACGCCGAGGGCCACAAGCTAGGCGAATGATTTGGGCCTTATCGGAGAGAATTTCTACTGGTTGAGCATAGTCAGAACTAACTTTCGGGTCTTGTACCAAACGAGTTACTAAGTCTACTCTTTCTACTTCGGGATGTTTGGCTAATGTGCAGGCGAGTTCGACTACATATTTTGTTTGTCCGCCGGTGTCAGCATCTCTTCCTAACTCTAGATTATGACCTCTAATTAAGCCGTGAACACTGACTAGTATGATATACAACCCTGAGCTATTTGACATTTTGTCTTCCTCTCTAGTTGAGTCTATTTAGTGCTATGTTTAGGCTTTTTGAATTGAATGTCTGTTGTTAATTAATTATGAGACATCCATAAAAATGGAACTACTTTATACTTTGCCTAAGATTTAAACTATTGCAAATCTAGATATTCACCAATAATTTGTCATTTGCAAATAAATACCATTGCTAGATATTTATTATTTAGGGTGGCAACTTTTTCTTAATCTCCAAATTGTTAAATTATACTTTTGTATATAGTATCAGTAAGGTACGTTGCGATCGCATCTATTACAAGAAATACTTGTTTAAAATATTGCAATCTTTCATCATACATGAGAAACAAGACCTCTGACTTCTCGAATCAGTCGGATATCTGAACCCTGCAAATTGCAGATTAATAAATTTAACCGTAACATTGAATACTAAGATGTTTTTGGTTGTGATTTTAATTTTTATCTGAGAAAATGTATATTCATATACAGTAATTTCAATTTTTTTTATTACTAAATTTATGTCTAAAGCAATCAAAGTATTTTTTTCCTACTCCCATAAAGATGAAGCCTTGCGTGATGAATTAGCTACTCATCTGAAACTGATGCAACGTCAAGGACTGATTGAAGCTTGGCATGACAGAGAAATTAGTGCTGGTAGCGAATGGGCAAATGCCATTGATGACAATCTTGACATTGCAGATATTATTCTGCTGTTAGTGAGTGCTAACTTTTTGGCTTCAGATTACTGCTATGACACAGAAATGATGCGAGCAATGGAACGTCATGCAAAACGCGAAGCCCGTGTTATTCCCATCATTTTGAAACCGTCAGATTGGAGTGGTGCACCGTTTAGTAAACTGCAAGCACTGCCCAAAAATGCTAAACCTGTGACAACTTGGGCAGATCAAGATGAGGCTTTTTTAAATATTGCTCAAGGGATTCGCAGAGTAGTTGAGGAAATTTCCCTATCAAAAACTTCTGCCAATCCTACCGGAAAAACTACACCTGTAGCTACTAGTCAAGCTGGACTAACCGATCGCCAACGTCGGAGATTAGAGCAAGAACGGGATTCATTACAGCAAAATTATGACACCGTCAGCAAAAAACTGGATATGCTGCGCCAAGCATATTCTATTGAAACAGATGTTTCTACAAAGTTTAAGTTGGAATCGCAAATTCAGGAAGCTCGAACAGAACAGAATAGATTGGATCAGGAGCTTGAAGAAATCGAGCAGAAGCTTGTGTAGTTCACTTTTAAATCAGCCCGAATCTTGCCCTATTCTCTATGAAGCCTATTAAAGTTTTTATCTCTTATCATGAGAAAGATGAAGAATTTCGCCAACAGTTAGAGACACATTTAGCATCTTTACGTCGGCAAGAGGTGATTTCTAGTTGGCATGACCGCAAAATTATTCCAGGGCAAGATATTCAGGGAGAAATTGATCAGCATCTCAACCAAGCTGGCTTAATTCTGCTGTTAATTAGTCCTGAATTTCTAGATTCTGACTATCATTGGACAGTGGAAGTCACGCGAGCCTTAGAGCAGAATGCAGCAAAAAAAGCTTGTGTAATACCTGTGCTGCTGCGTTATGCAGATTGGGAAAATCCCCCTATTAATGAACTATCGCCACTACCGAAAAATCGCAAACCGATCAAAAGCTGGGCTGACACAGATGAAGCATTTGTAGACGTTGTCAAGGGGATTCAAGAGGTGATCGCGCCATTAATCGTACAGTTAGTTAATAGCTCAAATGGCTTACCGCATCAAGAAAATACAACAAAACAGGAAGACCGCCAATATCAAGTCACTAGCTTGCTAAACGCAGCTAATCGTTTGAGTCAGGGTAAAAACTTTGAGGCAGCAATTCTTAAACACCAAGCAGCTATCAGCCTCGATCCAAACTCTGTGTATGCTCACAATGGATTGGGAATTGCGCTGAGAAAACTGGGTAAACTCGAAGCTGCGATCGCATCCTACTACAAAGCCTTAAAAATTAACCCCAGTCTTGCATATCTTCACTACAACCTAGGGATTGCATTAAACGAACAGGGTAGGCTAGAAGAAGCGATCGCATCCTACCGCCAGGCTTTAAAAATCGACCCCAATTTTGCAGGGGCTTACTGTAATTTAGGAACTGCGTTAAAAACACAGGGTAGATTAGAGGAAGCGATCGCATCCTACCGCCAGGCTTTAAAAATCGACCCCAATTTTGCAGGGGCTTACTGTAATTTAGGAATTGCTCTGGAAGCACAAGGGAAACCAGAAGAAGCGATCGCTGTAATGGAAATAGCTGTTAGTCTTGATCCTACTAGCAATCTCTTTCGTAGAAATTTAGAGATATTTAAGAATAAGAAAAAGGGTTTTTGGGGACGTTTATTTAGTACTTAATATTATCTATTGCTGCATAAATAAAATTTGCAGATAGCTGTTGAACTATCGGCTCAATTTGAGGGTAGGTAGTGATGATGCGATCGCCTACCATGCTGCACAGTGCAATCGTCATTGGACATAATTCCAGGTTAAAGAATTGACAATTTCCTATTAAGAGAAATTTATTTAATAATTAAGACTGCAAAAATACTAAGAAAAATACTATTTTTAATATTTCCTTGATACAACCTTTACTTAATTTTATCAAAACAGAGCTAAAACTTGATCGCTGCATTTGAAGTTATTTCTGTAATCACCGCAGAAATCAATTTATCCCGTATTTACAAGTATCCCAACATGAAGAAATCTCAAATTTTCAGGGTTGCTATACCTATTACTGGCGTAGCAGTGTTTTTCACTCTGTTTAATTACCTACAAAAACCACTCACAGCTCAAAGTTCGGTTAGTGTTCATTTAACAATGGGAAATCCTAGTGGTGCTAACACTAGCTACAGCAATCTTTTATTAGTTAAACCCCAGTACGCAACCTCGCATAACTGCTATAGAGGGACACCAAACTGGGTAAGTTGGCAATTGAACACATCATGGTTAGGAAGCACAGATCGCCAAGATGATTTCCGTGCAGATACAACATTACCTTCAGGCTGCTATCGAGTTAGTGGTAGTTCTTATAGTGGTAGTGGCTTTGATAGGGGACACATGGCTCCCTCAGCAGACAGAACAAATACTACTACCAATAATTCAGCTACATTCTTGATGACCAATATGATACCCCAAGCACCTAATAACAACCAGGTTGTTTGGGCAAATCTAGAAAATTATTGTCGAGATTTGGTGAGAAACCAAAATAAAGAACTCTATATTATTGCGGGTTCTTATGGTACTGGTGGCACGGGTTCTAATGGATATAGAACCACAATTGATAATGGTAATGTTACAGTCCCTAACAGAACTTGGAAGGTGATTGTAGTCTTAGATAGACCAAATTCTGGTGCTAGCAGTGTCACCAACAACACAAGAGTAATTACTGTGAATATACCTAATGCACAAAACGTAAACTCAAATTGGAGAAACTACAGAGTCTCTGTTGACTCCATTGAATCAGCCACAGGTTACAACTTGCTTTCTCAAGTCTCTTCATCTGTTCAAAGTGTAATTGAATCTAGAGTTGATGCTTTGTAAGGCTTGATTTGTGTTCTTGTATGACAGTTATCAACTTTAAGCAATAGGTTCAAATACCATTTGCGGAATTAAGACACCCGCTTGTAATTCCCCAACTCCCAAAAAACGGGTTGTTTCATAAACTCGTACCTTACCAGAAATTTCAGGAGTTAGGGAAATACGCTGTCCCTGACACCATTTTTGAGCAGAAGTGCTGGGTAAAGTTACAGAAGGTAGATGTTGTAAGGCTGTATCTGGTGGGGTGGGTTGAAATCTCCCGGTTGGGAGTTGGGTTTCTAACTCATCTAAGGTGAGACTATCTGTTAAATTGAAGCCACTGCTTTGGGTACGTACTAAAGCAGCGAGAGTTCCACCCGTATTTAACACTGTACCTAAATCACGCGCGATCGCCCGAATATATGTGCCACCACCACAGGCTATTTCCACATCCAATTCGGGAAAATCTCCATCTCGCCAATCCAAAATTTCCATACTATAAATTTCTACTGTGCGTGAGGGAACTTCCACTGTTTCACCTTGACGCGCTAAATCATACAGGCGTTTCCCCTCTACTTGAATCGCGCTGTAAATTGGTGGTATTTGCTCAATTTTGCCTGTAAACTGTGTCAATGCGGTTTTAATCTGTGCTAAATCTAGCTCTGCACAGGGTTGGGAAGTGATGATTTCACCTTGTAAATCATCAGTTGTAGTCCGCACTCCAAAGCGGATAGTAGCTTTATAAGCTTTGTCACTAGGAAGATATTGTAATAATCTTGTAGCTTTACCAACTGCAATTGGTAGCACACCAGTAGCAGCAGGATCTAAAGTTCCTGCGTGTCCTACACGTTTGAGCTTTAATAGTTTTCGCACCTTTGCCACGCAATCATGAGAAGTCCAGCCAAATGGCTTGTTTAAATTGATAAAACCTTGCACTGTGAAATTTAGTAGTTTATCGATCAGCCATAATTCTAATATGGTGGCATGGACAAAAGCTCAATTATCTAGAAATAAGAGTGTACGGCTGTTAATCCATTGTGATGAGAGAAGAAATTTCAATTCCCGGCTTTGCTTGAGATCAAAGAAAATATTTTTGTTAATTTTTTGAATCATCAACAATGGCATCATGAAGGCGAAAGGAAGAATATTTTAAATCGTCTTTGTCTAATTATCTAACGGCTATTACTATTAACATTAATTTATCCCTGTCTAGATATTTTTCCCAATCCTGATTTATTCTTGAGATGCAATGGTTTAATTGCGTGGGCGTAAATAAATATAATATTTTCAGTATCTAAACTCTGATACGTACAGATGGTAACGATGTGTAAAAAAAATCAAATTTTTTTAAATCTAATCAAAACTAATTACTAAACCTGTATATAGTATCTAAGGCTACAGTGTAGAGATATACCAAGTAAAGAAATCGTTAGATTATAAAGCTTTAAAATTGGCAGTGCTTTGACTTAAACTCCACAATTTTTGGGAGATATTTATCATGGCAGTCACACCCACTTATCCAGGAATTTATATTGAAGAAATTCCTAGTGGTGTTCGCACAATAGCAGGGGTTGCCACATCGATCGCCGCTTTTGTAGATTCTTTCGAGAGAGGTTTATTAAACCGTCCGGTTCGGGTGTTTAACTTTGGAGATTTTGCACGAGAATTTGGTGGTTTAGATAGTAGAAGTGAAGCGAGTTATGCCATCCAGCAATTTTTCCTCAATGGAGGGACTGAAGCTTGGGTGGTGCGTGTGGCAGGTGCTGGTGCATTAGCAGCAAGTACAACAATTCAAACAGCACTTACTGTTGAAGCAGGTCGTTTCAATTTCAGTAACCCCGGTCGTTGGGGCAATCGTCTGAGGGTCAATATCGATTATCCCGCCCCTAGTTCCGGCGATCGCTTCAATATGACAGTGGCTTTGGTCGAACTCAGAAATGGTGAAGAAGTCATTCAGCAGTCAGAAACCTTCCGCAATCTGTCAATGACTTCAGATGATACCGATTTTGTGGAGACGCTTGTTAATGATGAATTCGCAGGCTCAAAACTAGTTCGTGTGACGGCAAGCGGCAATCAGCGTCCGCTCCCCACGGGTACACTATCTGGAGTATTGAATCCATTTCCGCCCATTTCCAACCCTAATCCAGAAATCTCCGTCACTATCGGGACAGCAGGACAAGGTATTGCTAGATTAGCCTCTGCCCCAACATCGCTATCACAAGCGCGTCAATTACTAGAATCTGCCATTAGAAGTGCTAGACCAGAACTGAAAGCATTTGCTCAAGCCACAGTTTCAGTAGTAGACAATCGGTTACGTATCTTAGCAGGGCCTGTAGCAGCAAATTCACAAGTTACTTTTAGTGCAGCTACAGATGCAACTACCCTCACCAGTTTAGGTCTAGCCAATGGCACTAGTTTACGAGGAGTGCTATCTGGAGATTTGAGTGGGGCATTTATGATCAGTGCTGGACAACTGCAACTGACCATAGGCAGCAGTACAGTAACTCTGACCCTAGGCGAAATGGCAGACTTAGCAACGGCTAGAGACTTGCTAGAAAATCAAATTCGAGCAGCCGCCGGTGATGCCTTTGCTAATGCCCGTGTAGTTGCCTATACTGATGCAGGTAGTCAACATCTAATTGTCTTGTCAGGTCTGCCAGGAATTGATGTTAGCTTCAGCCAAGAAGGCACAGATACCATAATTGACAATTTAAGATTAGATGCTGGTAATGCAACTAACATCACGGCTTTCGTTTCGGATGATATAGCACCGATTTCCACAGTAGCAATCGGTGCAACTGTAGATGTGAGCATTGGCGGCATAGGGCCTCATACCGCAACGACAACGGCCGTTGCCAACGACTTAAATGCGATCGCCACCCAACTGCAAACAGCCATCCGCAATGCTGATCCTGGCAGTAGTTCTGCCTTTACAGGGGCGAGAGTTGCCAGCTATGAAGCAGGCGAAAATCGCTTGCTCATCATCCCAGGGGATACAAGTGATACCATCACCTTCACGGCTGGGACAGTGGACAACACAACTGTCACACAATTGTTACTTGGTGCCACCAATGCCCAAGTAAATGTGCAGAGTTACAAACTACAAGGGGGAGAAGATGGTAATCCTGCTGATGGCAATGCCTTGATGGGTGGTGGTGATCCCAATGCCAAAGCCGGAATTTATGCCCTGGAAGATGTCGATTTGTTCAATATCCTCTGTATACCGCGTGCAGCAGTTCTAGCTGGTGACAGTGCTACAGAGACCGAAGGGGTAGCAGTCATGACTGTTGCCAACAACTACTGCCAACAAAGACGCGCCTTCTTCATCATGGATACTCCCCCAAATATTGATGCTCCCCCAAATATTGATGAAGTAGAAGAAATTAGTAACTGGCTGGATCGCAATGCGACATTGCGAAGCAAGAACGCTGCCCTCTACTTTCCCCGTGTACATATCCCTGACCCCCTCAACAACTTCAAACTGCGCTCCATAGGGGCAAGTGGTACGATCGCTGGATTATTTGCCCGTACAGACAGCACTCGCGGCGTGTGGAAAGCCCCAGCCGGTACGGATGCCACACTCCGCAACGTCGCCAAGCTAGAAGTCACCTTGACCGACCAACAAAATGGTGTACTGAATCCCCTGGGAATTAATTGCTTACGCACATTTCCCGTTTATGGCAGTATTTGTTGGGGCGCGCGGACACTCAACGGTGCTGACCAGCAAACCTCGGAATGGAAGTACATTCCTGTGGTGAGAGTGGCACTATTCATAGAAGAAACCTTATACCGGGGGCTGAAATGGGTAGTCTTTGAACCGAATGACGAACCCCTATGGTCACAAATTCGCCTGAATGTAGGAGCATTTATGCAAAACCTGTTTCGTCAGGGTGCATTCCAGGGTAAATCACCGCGAGAAGCCTACTTAGTGAAGTGTGACAGAGAAACCACCACCCAAAACGATATTAATCTCGGTATCGTCAACATTGTCGTGGGTTTTGCACCGCTCAAGCCGGCTGAATTTGTGATTATCAAACTTCAACAACTGGCTGGTCAGATTCAAGTTTGATAGAGAGGCAAGTTTTACGGACAAATAGGCTACACCCCTACGCCCTCTTTCAAATAGGTTGCAATACATCACATAAGTTTTTCGGAAGATCATTATGGCTCAATTTAGTGTCAATGCTGGTCGTCTTGACCCTTATAAGAATTTCAAGTTTCGAGTGAAGTGGGATGGTCGCTATGTTGCTGGAGTGAGTAAAGTAGGGATGCTCAAGCGCACAACTGAGGTGATTGAACATCGAGAAGGCGGTTTGCCTAGCACTGTACTGAAATCTCCTGGACAAACCAAGTATGAACCGATCGCCTTGGAGAGAGGAGTGACCCACGATTTAGAGTTTGAACGATGGGCAAATAAAATCTGGAGTTATGGGGCTGGATTGGGCGCAGAAGTATCTCTGCGAGATTTCCGTAAAGACATCATCATCGAAGTCTACAACGAAGCCGGACAATTAGCGATCGCCTATAAAGTCTATCGTTGTTGGGTATCTGAATACCAATCCCTGCCTGAACTGGATGCCAACGCCAATGCGATCGCAATTCAAATGCTCACCTTGCAAAATGAAGGTTGGGAACGTGATGTGGATGTCACAGAACCGCAAGAGCTATCGTTTAATATTCCTGAGTAGGTTTTGGCTGTTGGCTGTTAACTTTTGAGTGATAACTTCTCCAATGCCCCATCTCTAAAACTGTGAATTTTGTATTTTGAATTTATGCAGCCATGCCCATTAACTGCTAGCGATATCTTGCGAATTTGGGAGTGGGGGATAGATCAGTCACCACTGCACCGCGCATTAGCAATTTTGTCGGTGGTATATCCAGATGTGGCATTGACGCAACTGGCAGAATTATCTATTGGTGGGAGAGATGCTCATTTATTGGCAATTAGAGAGCAAACCTTTGGCTCTCATTTGCAGGGAACAGCCGCCTGTCCTGCTTGTCAAGAACGATTGGAATTTGGGTTAACTGTAAGTGAGATTCGTGCTGCTACCACCTTGCCCCATTTCACTACACCAGAACCAATTCAACTGGCGATCGCAGGTTATACTCTGCGGTGTCGATTACCTACCACTAATGATCTACTAGCTCTACCACCAAGTGGCAATCTCGACCACAATAGACAGCAATTAGTCGAACGCTTTGTATTGGAGGCAAGTCTGGATGGTGCAATGATTGCGCCGTCTGCGCTCCCAGCCAACATCATCTCAGACTTAATTCAGCAATTAGCCGCCGCCGATCCACAAGCAGAGATTCTTCTCAATCTTACCTGTCCTGCTTGTCGTCACCAATGGTCACTGCTGTTCGACATTGCAGCGTTCTTCTGGACAGAAATTGCCGTCCAAGCACAACGCTTACTACAAGAAGTGCATCTTTTAGCATCTGTCTACGGCTGGCGGGAAGCCGATATCTTAGCTCTCAGTTCCCGCAGGCGAAATGCGTATCTGGAGATGATTCGGCTATGACAGACTTTCTGACTCGCCTAGTGGATCGCAGCATGGGGAACATCACATCAGTGCAGCCTTTAATTGCACCCCGGTTTGCCCAGAGTAATTTACAAGTTCTACCCGCAGTTATGGCAGACGTAGAAACTGGAGCAGCAATAGCGACAACCGAAAAGCGATCGCCGAGCAATGCGCCATCGTTGCAGTCACTACCCCAAATGCCAGCGCAATCTACGCCACAACCTTCACCACCGATTCCCACTTTACCCCGTGTAACTCAACTACCTACGGTTGCAACATCTGGGACAACTCAATCAGAATCGTCGCGACCCCAGCCACCCCAGCCTACAACTAACTCACCCATCATCGAGGCGATCGCACCACCAGATGTTAACCCATCGAGTCAGTTACCATCACTAGAAATTGTCGAGCCAGAGACAATTGTGAAAATACAGCCATTGCCACCACCGCCAATCAATCCTACTGCCAAGACAGTCCAGCCTTTCCAGTCCACACAGCCTCAAATCCAGCCAACAGTCGAACCGTTGCCGTATCCCCGCATTGAGCCTCAGCCATTACCCCCAGAACCACAACCCCCAACACCTACAGTCCGCATTAACATTGGTCGGATTGAAGTCCGAGCCGTTACACCGACACCCGCACCCAAACCAGTGACAAAAGCCAGAACCGCCCAGCCGCCGAACCTCTCTCTCAACACCTACTTACAAAGACGTAACGGGAGGATGTGATGGCAAATGCCCTAGTGATCGCCGCAGTTACAGCTGTTCTGAAAGACCTCCTTAACAATGGATTGATTGATGCCCAACTCAGTAATGATGTTACCGTTACCGCCCTGCCTCCTGATCGCATCCCAGTCAACCAAAATGGGCAAAATACTACCCAATTAAACCTATTTCTCTATCAAATTACAGCCAATCCCGCTTGGCGCAACGAAGGCTTACCCAGTTACAATGCGCGCGGCGATCGTGTCTGCAATACACCTCTGGCACTAGATTTACATTACTTACTCACCGCTTACGGTAGCCAGGAATTGGAAGCGGAGATTTTGCTGGGCTATGCCATGCTACTGCTGCACGAAAATGCTATTCTCAATCGATTAGCAATTCAGCGTACCTTTTCTACATCCTCTGTCGTCACAGGTAATATATTGCCTAGTAGTTTTCACTCCCTCTCTGCTGCTAACCTAGCCGACCAAGTAGAGCAAATCAAAATTGTCCCTAAATACCTAGATATGGAGGAGATGTCCCACATCTGGTCAGCACTGCAAGCAAATTATCGCACCAGTACGGCTTATCACATTTCTGTTGTATTGATAGAAGGACAACAATCCACTCGTTCTGCCTTACCTGTACAAACCAGCAACATTTACGTCACCCCTTTTCAGCCTCCAGTGATTGAGGAGGTTTTACCACAAGTCATTACAGCCGGGAACACAATCACCATTCGTGGCACAAATCTGCGACGTAATCCCACCCAGGCAAGTTTTAGTAATTCTAGTGTAGATGCCGTAGATTTACCCGTCGGCACAAATACTTTCTCAGAGCGAGAAATTCGCCTACCTTTACCCAGTGGTTTGTTAGCAGGCGTGAATACCATTCAGATTATTCATCCCCTGGATTTAGGTACACCCCAAGAACCACATCGTGGCTTTGAGTCCAATCTTGCTGCCTTCATCTTGCGCCCAGAAATTCTCAATGACGGGGGTACGCCTCCCACTTACCAAATACAGTATCTTCCAGATCAAGCCGCTTTCGATGCCATCATTCCCCCAGATGAAGCCAATCGTTTAACTAGAACAATTACGCCCCCAGCAATTCGCCTCCAACTCAACCTAGCGATCGCAGGTACACAGCGAACATCACTCCTACTAAATCAAGTTAATCCCGGAATCGAACCGACGATCGCTTACAATTTCCCTGATGCTGCTTTACTCCTGCCAGCAGGCCAAACTCCCACCAACACCCCAAAATCCGCACAACGCAGCCAAACCTTAGTCTTTGCCGTTGCCGATGTCGTGAATAGCAATTATCTAGTACGGGTGCGAGTCGATGGCGCAGAAAGTCCCCTGGCCCTATCTATAAATCCCCCGCATCCCCAAATCACAATTTAAAAATTCAAATTAAAAATTCAAAATTGAATAAATTTTGCCCTTAACTTCTGCCTTCTGCCTCATCCTAACTCATGAAACCTAATGCTCCTCCCTGGTCTATCATCAATCATCGCTACCTGCAAGCAGCTCTAGCGGAGGTGCATCATTGTCTGAAAATTTACGCCCAGCAGGAATCAACGGCTGCACCACCTCCCGATTTACCTGAACCTCTACCCGCCTTAGAAATTCTGTGCCGCGTCTTCAAACTTTCCGCATTTGAACGACAACTTTTATTACTCTGTGCTGGTATAGAACTAGAGCCGGAATTGGCCAGTTTAGTGGCAACTTTAATCAACCGTTCCGCCCCAACTTTTCAACTAGCATTGGCTGCTTTACCCCAACCTCATTGGGATGCTCTCACTCCTACTGCTCCCTTACGTCATTGGCGGTTAATCCACATAGAAGCAGCAGAAACCCTAGTTACTAGCCCACTGCGGATTGATGAGCGCATTTTACATTACCTCATGGGTGTGGCTTACCTCGATCAAAAACTGTACGGACTTGTCACCCCCATTTTCACCCAGGTCAACTTACCGCCCTCCCATCAAGCGACTGTAGACCAGATTCAGCAGTTGTGGAAACAGAAGCGATCGCCTGCCTATCCGCTAATTAATTTGTGTGGTGCAAATATGAGTAGCCATGAAGCTATTGCTGCCACCACCTGTCAAAGTTTGGGCATCCGGATGTATAGCCTCAACGCCGCAGATATTCCCACAGTTGTGCATGAGCGAGAAACCCTACGAATTCTTTGGGAGCGGGAAGCGATTCTCAGTGGCAGTGCTTTATTGATCGATGCTAGTGATGCAGGCGATCATCACCAGCAGCGAACTTTAATCAGTTTTCTGCAATCCCTGTCTGGTATGGGATTTGTAGCATCTATAGAACCCCTGCGCTTACGGCGACGAACAGTAGTACGGTTTGATGTTCATCGCCCCAATGCCAATGAACAGGAAGCACTCTGGCAATTAGCCTTGGGAGCAGCCGCACAATCCCTCAACGGGCAATTGGCACAAATCGTCAGCCAATTTAACCTAGAGCCGGAAGGGATTCAGCAAGCTAGCGAATTGATATTACAGAAAAATACAGCATCGGCATCTTTTAGCTATCAGTTATGGCAAACTTGCCGTCAACAAGCCCGTACCCAATTAGATGACCTCGCCCAACGCATTGAAGCTGTAGCAACGTGGATGGATTTAATCCTACCCGAACCGCAAAAGCAGACACTCCGGGAAATTGTTGTCAGTGTACAACAGCGATCGCAGGTTTACCAAACCTGGGGATTTGGCAATAATAGCCAACGCGGATTGGGTATTACTACTCTGTTTGCTGGTGGTAGTGGTACAGGGAAAACAATGGCGGCGGAAATTCTCGCCCAGGAGTTACAGCTTGACCTCTACCGGATTGACCTGAGTTCAGTTGTCAGTAAATATATTGGCGAAACTGAGAAAAATCTGCGGCGGATTTTTGATGCCGCAGAAGCGGGAGGCGTAATTTTACTGTTCGATGAAGCTGACGCTTTGTTCGGCAAACGCAGCGAAGTTAAAGACTCTCACGATCGCCATGCCAATATTGAAGTCAGCTACCTGCTGCAACGGATGGAATCCTACGGTGGACTCGCAATTCTGACGACTAATTTCAAAAACGCCATTGATGTCGCATTTCTGCGCCGCATCCGCTTTGTGATTCCCTTTCCCTTTCCTGATGTATTGCAACGGATGGAAATTTGGCAGCGAATGTTTCCCCCTCAAACTCCAGTTGCAGATTTAGATTTTGCTAAACTAGCACGGCTGAATGTAGCAGGTGGTAATATTCGTAATATCGCCCTCAACGCCGCATTTTTGGCAGCAGCCGAGCAGCAACCCGTACAGATGCGACACATTCTGCGGGCAACCCAAAGTGAATATGCCAAGCTAGAAAAACCCTTAGCAGATGCAGAGGTGCGGGGATGGATCTAAACTCAGTCAACTTGGAATTAGAGATTACGGAACTGATTGTGACAGGCATTGCACCACAAGATAGCGATCGCCTGCAAATAGCCTTGACTACCGAATTAACTCGTCTATTCACCGAGGTCGGTATTCCCCCCGCCATCGTGCAATCATCCCATCAACAGCACCTTGACGGCGGCAGCTTTGAAGTTACACGCAGCATGAGTCCCGAAGCAATGGGTATGCACATTGCTCAAGCGATGTATGGAGCTTGGCAAATATGAAAATCGCCGTTGCTAGAAAATCACCAGCCAAAACTAAAACAGAACCCCACAAGCGATCGCCCCAGCCACCACAAACTCAGAAATCCCAGTTATTAAAAACACCCTCATCTCTTTTAGAAAAAGTAGTTACACATAGAGAACCCCACACTGATGCAGAATTAACACCACCACAGTCACTACCCGCAGACGACCAAAACACAGTCGCCCAGCCTGCCTTAGAAATATCTGATCGCTATTCCTCCCCTACCTCCCCTACCTCCCCTGCTTCCCCCTGCCTACCCCCTGCCCCTCTCCACGATCCGCGATCGCTAATCCAAAACGCCACCCAGGAAACCACACCCATACCCCTACCCTACAGCCCCATACTAGAGAGCCGTTTGGGTACATCCTTAGATCACCTCACCGTCTACGCTGGCACACCAGAAATTGCTGCCACGCTGGAAACCTTACAAGCCAGTGCTGCCACCTACAATGAGACGATTATTCTGGCTGATACCGACCCTGACTTAGCAACCATCGCCCATGAAGTCATTCACGCGATGCAGGCTAGTGCCGAGTCGTCACCATCCGCAGCAGTGATTTTACCTACAACAGCCAGCGCAGAACAAGAAGCAACCCGTCTCACCGCCAAGGTTGTGCAACCGGATGCCGACGCTGCACCTATCCAGGTCAACACAGCCATTTCACCCCAGACGATCGCCTTACTACGGGAAGTGCCACCACCCACCGTTGGTGAAACAGCACCTCCTAGCGATCGCTTTGCTGCCACCGTTGAGCAAACCGAAACCCCAGCCCCGCCCACAACCACAGAAACACCAGAATCCACAGCCCAAGAGCAAACAGAAGCTAGCTTAGAAGGCTCAGAAATAGCAGCAGTTGGTGGCGATTTGGAAGAAGTACCTGCCCTCGAACCTCCAGCCCCGCCAGAACCAGGAATTACTGCCGAAGATGTCGCCGCCAGAGAAGCGGAATTAGCCGCAGCAGAAACGGCTCTAGCTGATGCTGCCGATGTCGATGAATTAGTGGATGCCTATGCTACTGCTCCTCCAACTCTCAAAGCGAAGCAATACGACACTTTAGGGTCGGATTTGGATCGTCTTGCCAACGAAGAAAACAATACCTTCCAAGCAGAAGTTCCTACCTTCACGGCTGAGTTATCTGGTGAAACCGATGAACTGCCAGAACTCCAGGTGAACGCACCGCCGCAGGAAGATGTATCCCTCGAACAGACACCACCAGACCCCGCCCCAGACCCCGATATTCCCCCCACGCCAGACCCCACCGCATACACTGCCAATAATGCTATTTTGCAGGCATTATCAAGACTTTCGCCCGATCCGAATACTGACCGCGCCACCGAAATCGGCGATACGCTCAATCAAGTACGCACCACAGATGAAGAGGTGGACACTTCCCCAGGAGAAGCTCCGGCTGTACCTTTAGAGGGGGAAACTGACCCAGAACGCATTGATAACCAATTGCAAGCCGGTGTTGAACAAGCTGATCACTCGCGCCAGCAGGCACAACAAGAAGTACTGACAGGCCCTGGGCCAGAACGGGTACAGCCCCTAGTGATGAATGAGGAAATACCCCTAGGAGAAATCAATACCTTGGCTGTAGCATCCCCCCAACCTGTGGAGGATGTTGCAGCTTACACCCAAATGGGATTACCCCCCGAAGTGGAAACCGCCTTTGATCAAAATCAGCAGGAGGTGATGCAGAGCAGTTTAGGTGAAGCTCAAAGCCAAATCCATCAAGTTACAGATGCACGAGACCAAGCCAGACAGGAGCAACTAGACCAAGCCCAATCTGAGGCACAAGCGCAAACTCTACAGGCTGACACAGACCAAAGACAGGCCGTACAAGCACAGCGAGAACAAATTCAGAGCGAGCGACAAAACACCCTCCAACAACAATCTCAAGCCGTCGCAGATATTGAGCAGGAATCAGAAGACCAACGCCGCAGCGATCGCGATGATATTGCTACCCGCGTCCAAGATGACCAAGCGCAAATTCGCACAGACTATCAACAAGCAGAACGGGACGCACAAGCCGAAGTCAACACGGGCGAAGAACGTGCTGAAGAGCGTCGCCGCGCAGCCGAACGCGAAGCCGAGAATCAAAGCTGGTGGGATCGGGCTGTAAGCTTTGTTCGTGAAGCTTTTGCAGCCCTTACAAGTGCGATTACAGCTATTTTTAATGCTGTGCGAGAGGCAATTAATAGTATTCTTGATGCAGTGAAAGCGGCGGCGGAAGCTTTAATTGATGCAGCTGCTAACTTTATTAAAGAAGCGATCGCAGCCTTCGGTGATTTTCTCAAAGCTTTAGTAGATAATCTTTTAGGTGAAATATTCCCGGAACTTGCAGCCGCACTCAACCGTTTTATTGACCAAGCAGTTGAGTTAGCACAGCAAGCCGTAGACGCAGTAGCAGCAGAACTTAAAGCCGGAATTAATGCTTTAGTTGAAGGCTTAAGAGCCGGACTCAACGCCGTGCTAGACGTGCTGCAAGCTGGGTTAGAGTTTGCCATCAACATTATGCAGGCTGTCCTCACCGGTGATTGGGGTGCTTTGGCGCGGTTGGTATTAGAAGCTGTATTAAAAGTTATTGGTATTGACCCCGCAGAATTTTACGCTTTTATCGGTCAGATTAGCGACACCTTTCAAGCGATTATCGACGATCCTGGCAGTTTTGTAAGTAACTTGCTCGATGCTGTAGTCTTGGGCGTGCAGAATTTTGCTGATAATTTCCTGACTCACTTGCAAGCAGGTATTATTGGTTGGCTGACTGGGGCTTTAGGGGACATTCAAATTCCCCAGGAATTTAACTTGCTGGGTGTACTTGATTTGGTGCGTCAGATTCTCGGACTTACGGGCGATCTCATCCGGCGGATTGCGGTGAGAATTTTGGGTGAACGCAACGTAGAACGGATTGAATTTGTCTGGAACTATGTGCAAACCCTGATTACAGATGGTTGGTCAGCTTTATTTGAGCAAATAACCCAGGATCTCGCCAACCTGCGCGACATGGTACTAGACCAGATTAAAGAATTCTTACTGACGCAGATTATTACCGCAGCAATTACCAAGCTGGTATCTTTGTTTAATCCTGTTGGGGCAATTGTCCAGCTAGTTCTGACAGCGTGGAATATCTACACCTTCCTCAGAGATAATTTGCAAAACCTGATCCAAATCGTGCAAACAATTGTCGAAGGTTTAGCCCAAATCGTCAACGGCGTAATTGAGCCAGCCGCCCAACGTGTGGAACAAACCCTGGCCAGTCTTTTACCCGTAGCGATTTCGTTTTTGGCTAACTTGCTGGGGATTGGCGGAATTGCTAATCGTGTCCGTCAAATTATCAGCGATATTCGAGAACGAATTGAAAATGCGATCGTCAATCTCATCCGTCGCATTGGGCAAACCTTTAGAGGTGGAGGCCAATCAACTCCAGCACCATCCCAACAGTCCGCTGATAGCGATGATACTTCTGCAACTGGGCCAATTGATAAACCCGTTACTCTGTCTCAAGAACAACACACAATTAGTGCATCAGTGCAGGGAAGAAATGTAGAAATTATCATTAATAGCCGTCGTCGAGGCCCTTTGCTGAATATTCTTGATGCGGCAATCGCAGAAGTTGAACAAGAGGAGAATAAAGCAAGACGTGGTGGCGGTATCCAAAACCTCCAACGATGGAGTAGCCTAAAAAGTCAATTGGGAAACGCACGCACAGAATTTACTGAAACAGCTATTCTGCAATCATGGAGAGCAGCAGGTCAACCAGAACCGTTTCAGCAATACGTCGAAGTTCGTATTAATGAACTAGTACGAATTATGAGAATTGCTTTTAGAGAACCTGGAGTCAAAGGTTTAGATGCACTTTTTGCTCCCGATTATAATGGCCCACGCTTTTTACCTAGAAGTTGTCGGAAGGGGCGTTGGATTCGTCCTAACCTCTATGAACGCGGAAGGTCTTGGCAAAACTTCCGAGACCCAATTGTAGAGAGAAAACAAAGGCAAATAGCAGATGATGTTGGAAGAGCAAATAACACAAACGATTTTGAGCTTTGGCGACAATTGAAAGCGAATCATCTCATTCCTGATGACGCTCAAATTATCCAGTTTAAGCAACAAGATGTGTACAGAACTGACTATGATCTAGATCATAACCCTTCCGTGGTATCGCATTGGAATGGATCAGGTAATAACATTAATGATAATGACCGGAGAGACTTTTATTTTGACGTAGATGAGGACGATGTGGTTACATCCGCCTACAATCGTTCCAAGGGGGCGCGAGAGGAAAATCGGTATGTAGACTTTGTGGAATCTGGCTTTATCAGTGAACTTGCAGAAGCAGGAAATCCAGGCGCACGCTCAATGCGAGATGGAACAGAAATCAAGCCTTTCCTAGATAATGAAAACGGTAATCCACTTAGTTAGCGGATATTTGCAAAACCTAATTGATTAGTTGTGTGTGCCTATCCAAATGAGACAATTGGAATCTGGTACTTGATTTTGAGAAATTGGCACATACTCACATTTTTATTTGAAATTAATATTAGTCAAAGAAAATTCTAATTGTAATGTTTGATAAATAAAAAATAAGAATCTCCAGAAAATCTAGTAATTGCAGCTGAAGTAAAGTTAGCTAAATAAGTGTGCAGCTAAGTAATATTTATTTATGACAACATTTCCTGGCGCACCGAGATTATTAAAAGGGGCGATCGTTGCCTTAGATGAGGAGCAGCCTAATCCAATTGTGATTCCGTTTCAATACAATCCTGGGACAGTGAATCGCACATTGGAACTGCAAGCAGCAGGCGAAGAAGGAGATACTACAGAAGCACTGCGGCTCAAGGGCGCACCTGTAGAATCTATCAAGTTGGAAATTGAATTAGATGCCACGGATGATTTAGAGACTGGTCAATCTAATGCCGTGCAGATGGGGATTTATCCTCGACTGTCGGCACTGGAAATATTACTTTATCCACCCAGCAATCTGATCGTTTTAAATGAACGTTTGCTGTCATTAGGCACAATTCAGATTACGCCACCAATTGCACCATTGACTTTACTAATTTGGGGTGAACGCAGGGTTGTGCCTGTACGAATTAACGAATTTAGCATTACTGAAGAAGCCCATGATGTGAATTTAAACCCGATTCGCGCCAAAATTTCGTTAGGACTAAGGGTGCTGAGTTATAACGATCTATCTGCTAACAATCGTGGATATCATCTGTTTTTATCTCATCAAATTATTAAAGAAACGATGGCAAACTTAGGACGAGTTAACAATTTAGATGCCGTCACGGGTAGCAACCTTAACTTATTGTGAACAAACCCTATGTTTGAATTAAACAGCCGTTATTATACTCTCGCAATCGTAAACAAGAATACCAAAGATGGGCGACAAATTTCCTACGTCCGTCGGCGATTTCTTCCCGATGCGGATGTGATGCCAACATTAACAGAAGTGACCGTCACCGCGGGCGATCGCCTGGATTTGGTAACAGCACGCACATTGGGAAATTCAGAAGAATATTGGCGAGTATGCGACACCAACAATGTCATGAATCCTCATGATTTAATGACTCCAATTGGTCGCAGGTTACGTATTGGTTTACCACAAAGTTTCTAAATTTGTGTTGCTTAATGAAGGGATAATTCTTGGCGGGTAAGCATCTTGCCCATGTAGAAATGCGAGGGAAGGGCGTTTTGTTCATCCCAAAAAACCACCAAAATAGCCCCGTAAATATGTAACACCCTAAATTCAATTCCTATTAAGAAAGATAAACCACTAAAAAACATCTTTAAAATATCTAGCCTAGCTATGTATTGCCCTAATACATACATAGCGAGTGAATTTCGAGTTTTGAATTTTGAATTCGGAGCGCAGTAACGTGACAGCCCTAGGAATTCGCCTAACATTACTTGCAGGGCCTACTGTTCCATTTCCGCCTCCGCGCGAGGTAATGGAAGCGTTGGCGAGTGTAGAAATTACCCACAACGATGAGGGGCGATCGGGTTTTCAAATTATCTTTCAAGTCGGACAAAACAAAGCCAACTTTTTAGATTATGCCTTACTAAAAAATCCTCAATTCAAAACCTTAGCGCGAGTTGTAGTGATGGTGAGTTTCGGCACAGTTCCCCAGGTGTTAATCGATGGTATCATCACCAACCAGCAACTTTCGCCTAGTAACGAACCGAGCGGTTCAACACTCACCATCACAGGTGAAGACATCAGCATCATGATGGATCGAGAAGAACGCAACATCGAACACCCCGCCCAATCAGAAGCGATCATTGCCCTGAAAATTATTGGTCAGTATGCCCAATACGGGCTAATTCCGCTAGTCATTCCGCCGCCGACGGTAGACATCCCCACGCCCATCGAACGGATTCCCACACAACAAGCAACCGATTTGGTGTATTTACTTGAACTGGCACGAAGACATAATTATGTGTTTTATGTTACTCCTGGTCTTGCACCAGGGAGTAATTTTGCTTATTGGGGGCCATTAATCCGGCAAGGGATACCGCAAAAGGCATTGTCCTATAACTTGGGGGCTAATAGTAATGTCAACACGCTGAATTTTCAAAACGATGCCCTCAGTCCTACAAGCATCATCGGTCAAGTGCAGGATCGGTTGACAAACCAAACATTACCCGTGGTTTCCCTGTCAAGCCTGCTACCTGCATTATCTGCCAATCCTCCAGATTTGAGTAATTTACTGATAACGGGACGAGAAATCCTCAGAGCCAACGGTTTGAACGTGATTCAGGCATTTGCTCAAGCCCAAGCCCGTGCTGATGCTTCCACCAATGCCGTAATTACAGCCGAAGGAGAATTAAACGCAGCCCGTTATGGAGGCATATTAAGGGCGCGATCGCTCGTAGATTTACGCGGTGTAGGGTTAAGTTATAGCGGCACTTATTACGTCAAACAAGTTACCCATAAAATTACAGGTGATGCCTACAAGCAACAATTTACCCTCACACGGGAAGGCTTGGGGGCAGCTTTACCAACGGTCAGTGTATGAGGATAATTTGTCATCGCTCTAATTCCATTTCTTCTCACTGTTAACTGTCAACTGTCAACTGTCCTTAAACCCCCATCTCCTGATGAGACAATTCTTTGGCAAGTATCGCGGTAAAGTAGAAAACAACATCGACCCCCAAAAAATAGGTCGGTTACAGGTGAGTGTGCCGGCGGTGTTGGGAGAAGGGCGCAATAGTTGGGCAATGCCTTGCGTTCCCTATGCTGGGGTGGGGGTAGGATTTTTTGCGATTCCCCCCAACGGGGCAAATTTATGGGTGGAGTTTGAAGGCGGTGATCCAGATTATCCCATCTGGACAGGCTGTTTTTGGGGAACAGGAGAAGCACCCGCCATCCCTATCAAAGATGAAATCAAAGTTTTGAAGACCGATACTGGCTCAATTACCTTCAATGACTTGCCGGGGGCAGGCGGAATCACCATTGAAACTCCTGCGGGGATGAAGATTGCTATCTCTGCCACGGGAATTGAGATTACCAACGGTCAAAGTACGATACAGCTGACAGGCCCCCAAGTTTCAGTTAACAACGGCGCACTAGAGGTGATTTGATGTCGGGATTGGTCTTTCATGTAGGTGCAAACGCCCTTTGTCCCCACGGTGGGACTGTTTCTACCGTATCTAGCAATGCGCGGGTGAAAGTCAGTGGTCAGCCCGTGGCTACTCTGACCGACACTTATTTAATCGCTGGCTGTGCTTTTACTGTCCCAGTTGCTAAACCTCAACCTTGTGTAACAGTGCAGTGGCTAGTACCTGCTAGTCGGGTGCGGGTAAGTGGTCAAGCTGTAATTTTGCAAACCAGCACAGCTATCTGTCAGAGTGCAGAACAAATTCCGCAAGGGCCACCGAATATTGTCGCTACCCAGACACGGGTAAGAGGGGTGTGATGGATGAAGCAAGGGGGCAGGGGGAATCTCTGCCAAGAGGGTTTCCAGCTCCTCAATTTATTTAGGGACTTCCAGAAAATAAATTATTCAATGGGTCAGAGCAAAGATGATCATTGTATTCTTCCTCCCCTGCTTCCTCTGCTCCCCCTGCCTCCCCTGCTTACCAAAGCGATTGTATATTTTTTTAGTTGGAAGTCCCTTATGGGGTCATGAATTTTGAATTTTGAATTCGGAGCGAAGCGACGTGACGATTGACTACCCCTTCCATATCAGCTTACAAGGACGCACTGCCACTACTGATCCTCACGACCATATCTGCGATTTGATTGAGCAGGTTTTGTTTACATCTCCTGGCGAACGTGTCAATCGCCCCGATTTTGGCAGTGGATTGCTGCAACTGCTATTTGCAGGTAACAGTGATGAACTCGCAACCGCTACCCAATTCATGGTGCAGGGAGCGTTACAACAATGGTTAGGTGAGTTAATTCAAGTAGAAGGGGTAGCAGTTATGAGTGAAGATGCTACCCTGCGCGTAACAGTGCGGTATTTAGTATTACGCACCCAAGAACGTCGAACTGAGCAGTTTACTCGGAGTTTATGAGATGACAACCCAGTATTTCTGCCAAAATCTCCGCCGTCGGGCAGTAGTTCGGGATACACAACGCAGTGATGGCACGCCTAAACTCAATGGTTTAGATTATCTAGAGGTGGTCAATGCAGACCAAACCATTCTGGCGGTGCATTTTATCCATTCCGCTCCACCTTTGGGTAGAGATAACTTTGCCATTGTGGGCGGTGTGCGAGTCAGGAATATCCGTGTGATTGGGGTGGAAGCGATCGCAGATGCTCCTCAAGTTTTACAGATCACGGTCAATCAACGAGGGGATTTTTCTACCTATACCCTGAAACTAGTACAGTCTCCCGTTGATGATGGTCTACCCAGTGGTTTTACTCCACCCCTAGATGCCCAATTAGCAGCAATTCCTTTCTCCTTTAAAGCCAACTGTCCCAGCGATTTTGACTGTCCCCAACCACCCGACTGTCCACCCGCCCAATTTCCGACACCGCAGATTGATTATCTCGCCAAAGACTACGCCAGTTTCCGCCGCTTAATGCTTGATCGCCTGGCTATTACCTTACCAGAATGGCAAACGAGAAACCCTGCCGATGTTGGTATAGCTATAGTTGAAGTGCTGGCTTATGCAGCTGACCATCTTAGCTACTATCAAGATGCTGCGGCTACCGAAGCCATGTTCAACAAAGCAAGACAACGCCCTTCTGTCAAACGACATGGGCGATTGTTGAACTACTTCATGCACGAAGGTTGCAATGCCCGGACTTGGATACAGGTGCAATCAGAGGTAGATAACCTAGTGATTCCCCCAAGCACGCAGTTTTTGACGCGGGTATCTGGACAAGCGAGCCAAATTTCCGATGCTTTGGTATATCAGGAAACTTTGCAGCAGCAGCCAGCCATCTTTGAGGCCATGCACTCCCTCCACACTTACATAGGACATAACGAAATCCAGTTTTATGCCTGGAGTGATGAAAATTGCTGCTTACCCAAAGGTGCAACACAAGCAACGTTGCAAGATGATTTTACTCACCGCCTACATTTAGTTCCGGGTGATGTTTTGGTTTTAGAAGAACGCTTGGGGGCGGAGACTGGCAGAATTGAAGACGCTGATATTACCCGCCGTTGGGCAGTCAGACTCACAGATGTTCATCCCGCCGCCGAAATTACTGCCGATGGTACACGCATCCCTACCGTAGCACCGCGTGATCCACTCACAGAAGTTCCCATCGTAGAGATTCGCTGGCGTGAGGAGGATGCTTTACCTTTTACCTTGTGTCTCTCCAAAGTGATTGACGGCCAGCTACAACAAAGTATGAGTGTGGCACGGGGGAATATCCTCTTGGCAGACCACGGACAAACCCTGACACAGCAGCAACCCATACCAGCACAAGTCCCAGAAGGGCGACGTTATCGCCCCTCTTTAGCAGAACCCAATATTACCTATCGCATCCCCTACAATGCCTTTGTTGATAGTCAACGCCCTGCCAGTAGCTTAATTCAACAAGACCCGCGCCAAGCACTGCCTGCTGTTACCCTACAAAGTAATACCGGTGAAGTATGGCAACCTCGTAGGGATCTACTCAACAGCGATCGCTTCGACCCCGGTTTTGTGGTAGAAATGAACAGCGATCGCACTGCATATCTGCGTTTTGGTGACAATATATTTGGTCAACGCCCCGCCGCCTTCACTTGGTTGCAAGCTACCTACCGTGTTGGTAATGGTCGGGCCGGTAATATCGGCGCAGAAGCGATCGCCCATATTGTTACCACCCTAACTGGAATCATCACCGTTTCCAACCGTCTCCCTGGCATCGGTGGGAGTGACCCAGAAGCCATGCAGCGAGTTAAGTTAGATGCCCCCCAAGCCTTTCGGGTACAGCAGCGAGCCGTGACGGCAGAAGATTACGCCCGTGTAGCTGAACGCCATCCAGAAGTACAAAAAGCAGTCGCCACTCGTCGCTGGACAGGCAGTTGGTACACCATCTTTATTACCGTTGACCGCAAAGGCGGTAAGTCTGTAGATGCCCAATTCGAGCAAGAATTAAGGCAATTCCTCGAAAAATACCGCATGGCAGGCTACGACCTAGAAATAGATGCACCCCGCTTTGTCCCCCTAGACATCCTATTTAGTGTCTGTGTCAAACCAGGGTACTTTGCCAACGATGTCAAAGCCGTTCTCTTACAAGCATTTAGTAATCAAGATTTAGTCAATGGACAACGGGGTTTCTTCCATCCCGATAACTTTACCTTCGGTCAGCCTGTTTATCTCAGTCAAGTAATTGCCACAGCGATGGCTATACCGGGTGTGCAGTGGGTAGATGTCAGCAATCAACCCTCCAAGCGTCACCGTTTCCAACGCTGGGGACAGACTGCGAATGGCGAACTAGCATCTGGCGAAATTCAGTTTGGACGTTGGGAAATTGCGCGACTAGACAACGACCCCAACGCCCCCGAAAACGGTCGGATTGACTTTCTTGTGGAGGGTGGGCAATGAGTGATTTCAACCAAGACCCCAATCTTGACCCCTGCGGTTGTTGTGCAGGTGATCCGTCGCCACCCAACCGGGTGAACCGGCCGGGATTGCCAGAATTAAACTACCGCATTGGTACTTATGGCAGCTTTTTGGCTGAACTGTTAGCCAACATTGCCAAGCCTGTGCTTGCAGATAGTGTCAGTTTGGAGGCATTAAAAACCCGTCGTCAAGATGATGCGGCGATCGCACTTTTGGATGCTTGGGCAGTGGTAGCAGATGTCCTCACCTTTTATCAAGAACAGATTGCCAATGAAAACTATCTCCGCACTGCCACGGAGCGACTTTCAGTATTAGAATTAGCACGGGCAATTGGCTATGAATTAAACCCAGGTGTAGCTGCTAGTACATACCTCGCCTTCACGGTGGAAACTACACCGGGAACTCAGGGAGTCTCCCACGTGCCGCAGGGAACGCAAATTCAAAGTATTCCTGGTCAAAATCAGTTACCCCAGACCTTCGAGACAGCAGCCGACTTCATCGCCAGGCTTGACTGGAACGAATTGCGACCGCGACAGACTCAACCCCAAGACCTGTGTATTTACAACAATCAACTTTATCTGTGGACTGTAGATACAGATATTGCGCCTCTGATTGCAGGTGCAGAGTTATTACCCATCGCTAATGTATTTTTTTTAGCAGAAATTCCCCTAGCAGATCCACCCCTGACCACTGTTACCGCCATTTCCATTGAGCAAATTTATCTAGATGGGACGACAACTTTCAAAAAAGGCGATCGCATTTTGTTTGTGGGTAAATCAACCGCAGGGACAATTACTACCTTGGTGCGTTCTATTCAAAACATTCAAATCGAAGCAGAACGCCGCCGGAGCAGAATTGATTTTACCAGCGAAGTTCGCTCTATTCCGCCTTTGCGTCGTTTACCGAGTCTTTTAGAGGCGATTGCAGTAGTCGGGACTTCGATTCCTTTCAATATCACCCAGATTAATCAAGTCTTGAGCCAGCCGATTTCCGAAATCGCCTTACAAGCTACCTTCGTCATGAATGGTTGGAATGAATTTCTGTTTGGTTTCCAGGCTTCTACCCCCACATCTCCCCCACTACCACCAACGGATCAAGGTATTTTTGCTTTTCGACAACAGGTAAGTTTCTTTGGACATAATGCGCCTAGGTATGAAACTTTACCTGCTGCTAGTGTCTCTCGTGGCCCAGATCCTTACCTGAATACTTGGGATACTGGTTCGGGTCGCACCATCTGGCAGAATTCCCAAGGGGTGGCTTACACAGAAGCAGATGTATATTTAGAACGGAGCATTCCTGAAATCGTCAGTGACAGTTGGCTGGTGGTAGAAGCTAGTAACCGCGTCCAGCGAGTTTATCGGGTGGAGGCAACATCAGAAACATCCTTGGTAGATTACGCACTCAGTGGTAAATCAACAGGTCTGGAGTTAGCTAATGCCGATAATTCTACACCGTTAGATCAATATGACTTCCGAGTCCGGCGGACTGTTGCCTATGTGCAGAGTGCGCGATTAACCTTAGCAGCTTTACCCATCGATGAACCGTTACAAGCGAGTAATACGGATGGAGTCGAGTCCATAGAATTAGACCGGATTGTTACAGGATTGCAAGTTGATCAACCAGTCGCTATTCAAGGAAAAACAGTTGATACACCAGATGTTACCGTAGCTGAAATTGCTTTTATTCAGGCAATTGTACATGAGGGCAAACATACGACTGTATATTTCCGCGATCGCCTGCGAAATCGCTACCTCAGAGATACAGTCACCATTAACGCCAATGTTGTCTTAGCAACACATGGAGAAACCGTAAGGGCGGTTTTGGGTAGTGGGGATGGGGCGAAAAGTTTTCAAACCTTCACGCTCAAAAAGCCACCACTAACTTATGTGGCTGCGAATACTCCCAGTGGCAACCAAACTACTTTAGCCGTCAGAGTCAATCAGATCCTCTGGGAAGAATCCCGCACTTTCTATGGCTTAAAAGCCAATGCCGAAAGTTACATTGTCAGAATTGAAGATGATGGTACAACTCAAGTAATTTTCGGAGACGGCAAACAAGGGGCGCGCCTGCCTACGGGGATGGAAAATATTACGGCTACCTATCGCAGTGGTATTGGTTTAGAGGGAGAAGTCCCAGCCAACAGTTTGACACTCCTCAAAACCCGTCCTTTGGGTATTCGTGCTGTGACTAATCCGACAGTAGCCAGTGGTGCTGAAGCTCCTGAAAATCTGGATAATGCTCGTACCAACGCACCTTTGACAGTTTTGACCCTAGATCGGATTGTTTCCCTCAGAGACTACGAAGATTTTGCCCGTGCTTTTGCTGGGATTGGCAAAGCCCAAGCCGTCGCCCTCTGGGATGGATTTAGCGATCGCGTGCATCTCACTATCGCTGCTGCTAATGGTAATCAAATTGAACCTAGCTCTACGCTTTACCAAAACCTGTTCTCGGCAATCACCTCTGTTCGTGATCCTTCCCAACCCTTGCATATAGAAACTTACCACCTCCGCCTCTTTAATCTCCAAGCCAAGCTAAGGATTGAACCCCGCTATATCACCGCCATCGTACAAACTCAAGTAGAAGCAGCACTAAAAACAGCCTTTGCCTTCGCCAATCGTAGCTTTGGGCAGGTGGTGAGTGCAGCAGAGGTAATTACCATCATTCAGTCAGTCCCAGGGGTGATTAACACCGATTTAGACCTACTTTACCGCTCAGATCAGCCGCCTGCACTCAACAGTTATCTAGATGCGGCGATCGCCACTTGGAATCAGTCACAAAACCAACCCCAACCCGCAGAACTTTTATTAATCAATCAAGTCGGCATCTCCTTAGAAATAATTCCTAATTCGTAAAAAACTCTCATCACTACTTACCAAACTCAAGCTTTGCATTCCCACACCGTCGCCAATCCCCAGTCCCCTGTATGAACCCCAACGTTAGCGATCGCCTTTACAATCTCCTCCCAGCCATCTACCGCATTAGGGATAGTGAACCCAGCCAAGGACAAGCCCTGCGGGCATTGATGGCGTTAATTGAAGCACAGTTACTAGATATTGAAGCCGACATTGATCAACTTTACGACAACGAATTTATCGAAACTTGCGAAGACTGGGTAGTGCCGTATATTGGCGATTTATTAGGGGTGCGTCACCTGCAAAACCTTGACCCCAACACCTACAGCCAACGGGCATATGTCGCCAATACCTTAGCTTATCGGCAACGTAAAGGCACAGCCACGGTTTTAGAACAACTAGCGCGGGATGTCACCCAATGGACAGCGCGAGTAGTGGAATTTTTTGAGCGATTGTCCACCACACAATACTTGAATCATCTCCGACTGCAAAACCACCGCACCCCCGATTTACGAGACACCAACGCCTTAGAACTCATTGCCACCCCCTTAGAAACAGCCAACTACAGCGGTGAAGTCCGCCGCATCAATAGCCGCAGGGGTTATTACAATATCCCCAACATAGGCATATTTCTCTGGCGATTACAGGCATATCCCCTCGAACGAGTGACAGCCAAAGCCGTGATTGATAATTCCACTGGCTTGTACTGGATGAATCCCCTAGGGCAAGATATCCCACTATTCAATCGCCCCCGCCCAGAATTGGAGATTAGCCGCCTCGCAGCCGAGATTAACTTACCTACATCCCTCCGCAGGCGATCGCTGTTTGATGAAGTCGAAGCCCTAGCCAGTAATCAACCTTCAGCTACAGACTACTTCAGCAACCCCCCTGTATTGCGGGTGTTCTTGGATGGGGTGGAAATTCCCCCAGAACAACTAAGTATTTGTAATCTCAGTGGTTTGCCTGTTGCCCCTGGGTCAAATTGGGTACGCCCCAATGTCTTTCGTAGTGTTGCTGTTGACCCTGTTCTGGGTCGGTTGGCAATTCCTAACGGCGCAGATTTACCAACAGAGGTTTTAGTCAGTTATGCCTATGGCTTTAGTGGCGATTTAGGGGGTGGTGCTTACAATCGGCGGGATGCGATAAATCGTGCTTTACCTCGTCCCATTAATTGGCAGGTGGGAGTTAGTCGTGAGTATACATCGGTGGGTAATGAGGAGATTTTCACAACTCTAGGAGCAGCTATTACAGCTTGGCACAGTCAGGTAGATGCTTGGGAAGCAACCTTAACAGCTTGGCAGATATCCCATCCTGGAGAAACACTCCCGGCTAGTTTTATTCCCCCCACTGGGGCGATCGCCCTGATGGATAATCAAACTTACACCACTGATCAAACCCCCATCACTCCCATAAGAATCCCATCTGGGGCAGCTTTAATGATTGTGGCTGCTAACTGGGCTGAAGTAGAAGTACCAAATTTAGTAGGAGTCAGAGAACGACGCATTGGTCAGTTAACACCCAATCAGAGGCGATCGCATTTACAGGGCGATTGGTATATTTTGGGTACTGCTAGCAGTGAAAACCCTGGTCAGTTAACTTTAGATGGCTTATTAATAGAAGGTCGAGTCACAGTCCAACCAGGAAATTTAGGAAAACTCCGGGTTTCCCACGCCACATTATTACCCCAAAACGGTGGTTTAACTGTGCAACCCAGTACTGCCGAAGGCAAGACAAATAACCGTCTAGTAGTTGAATTAGACCACAGTATCACGGGGGCGGTTTACCTACCGCCAACAGTAGCAGCTTTACAAATTGCTGACAGCATCTTAGATGCGACTGAAGCAGGAAATATCCTGATTTCTGAACCCGTAGATTTTCCCTTACCTGCGGGAGAATTAGAAGTCAGTTTGAGTAGTGGTGAGACATTTACCCTGACTTTGAATGCTGCCAATGATATCGACGCAGCCCGTAGCATTCTAGAAACTGCCTTGCAAATTGCACCAATTAACGCTCAAGTAGGGAAATTTGAGCAGCGATTGATCATTATTTCACAAGCAGAGACTAGACATATATCCTTTGCTGCCACAGCCACGGATGCGATGACTGTGAAGACTTGGGGATTAGATACAGCCGCCAGTGCGATCGCCTCTCCCTCACCAGATCAAGCTGCACCCCCGACCCGCATCGAACGCAGCACTATTTTGGGTTCTAGCTATGTCCAAGCCTTCGATTTGGGTTCAGAGGTAATTTTCACCGCCGCCGCTATCGCCCAACGCCGTCAAATTGGATGTCTGCGTTTTAGTTACGTTCCTCCCACGTCTCGCACTCCCCGCCGCTACCGTTGTCAGCCAGAGTTAGAGACTAGTATCCAGCAGGAACTCAGAGAAAAAAAATTAGGGCGATCGCTCACCCCTACCGAACAAACCGACATTCAACAGCGCATTCAACAGCAACTCATCCCCAGCTTTACCTCTACTCGTTATGGTGAGCCTGCCTACGGTCAATTGAGTCTCACCTGTCCTGTGCAGATTCGTACCGGAGCAGCAGATGGCTCAGAAATGGGTGCATTTAGTTTCCTCAAGCAACCCCAGCGGGAAGCTAATCTCCGCATCGCCCTAGATGAGTATCTCCGCTTTGGTTTAGCCGCCGGAATTTTCTATGTGACTTAAAAGGCAGTGCTGAGTAAGAAATTCTTTAATTTGGAATTTTGAATTAATTACCCTATTTTCCCAGGATATTTATGAGCGATATTACTAAATCCACTTTTGATCCGCGCAAACACTATAGCAGTGTCCGAATGCAGCAAGGTCGTGTGCAGATGGATGCTGACTGGAATGAAGCCCAGGATATTGCTACCTATCTAGATGAAACTACGCGCATTGATGTGATTGGGCGATTTGGTGTCCCAAAAGGTGCGCCAGGTTTTGCGCTGCAAGTGGATAGCGGTAATCTCGTCATTGCACCGGGTCGCTGTTATGTGGATGGTATTCTCTGTGAAAATCAGACTGAGAATCCGGTAGACATGACTGAGCAAGCAGACTTACCTGATTACGAACTACCCACAACACCAGGGATTTATCTGGCTTATCTTGATGTCTGGCAACGATCGATTACAGCCTTAGAAGATCCTGAAATTAAAGAAATCGCTCTGGGTGGCCCTGATACAGCTACTCGGCTGAAAACTATCTGGCAAGTGAAGCTAGAACAAGTGCTAAATCCCGGTGATTTGCCGCCTGAATGTGCTGATTTTGATGATTGGTCGCCTAGGGATGCTCAAGGTAATAGTCAACTCAGAGCCAGGTCTCAACCCAATCCCGATGAAAATCGTCCCTGTTTAGTATCAGCACAGGCAGGCTATCGCCGTCTGGAAAACCAACTTTACCGTGTAGAAATTCACCAAAGTGGAGCAGCAGGAACGGCAACATTCAAATGGTCACGGGATAATGGCTCTATTGTGACTGATTGGTTAGCACCAGATACACCCAACACCGATACCCTCATTGTCAGAAGTATAGGAAGGGATGCAGTGCTACGTTTTGCTACAGACCAGTGGGTAGAATTACTTGATGATACACGCGAACTGTACCAACAGCCTGGAAATTTGGTACAGTTGGCACGGGCTGAAGGTGATCAACTAGAACTACGTGGTAATGCTTCTAGAAGTGATTTTCTCCGCACGCCCAAGGTGCGACGCTGGGATCATCAAGCAGCGATCGCCACCAATCCAGACGGCAGCACTATCGAACTAAATTTAATTAATGGGGCAATTCCTGTCCAAGAAGGGGCTTGGATCCCCCTAGAGGACGGTGTGGAAGTTTGGTTTGAACCCGGAGGTAATTATTTTACAGGTGACTATTGGCTGATCCCTGCCCGTACTATCGGCGCAGATGTGCTTTGGGACAGAGATAGCAGTGGTAATCCTCTTTTAGAACCGCCTCACGGAATTATCCACCATTATTGCCATTTGGCACTGCTGGAACTCGATAATGCGGGTAATTGGGAGGTTTTGCAAGATTGTCGCCCAGAATTTCCTCCCTTGACTGACCTGAGCGATCGCGGTTGCTGTATTCGCGTGCGACCAGGGGATAATGTGCAGCAAGCCATTAATCGCGCGATCGCTGTTGGTGGTGGCTGCATTTGTTTAGGACATGGTGTTCACCGTGTGAATGGGGTACTAAATTTAACTAATGCCCATCACATCAAGATTTCGGGGGAAAGTGATGTCACCACACTGGAATTAGTGGGTACGAATGAATCAGGGCTAGGGGGTATTGTGTTACAAAATGCCTCCCACATCGAAATTGAACATCTATTGATTTTTGGGGAAAATATCCCCGTACTGATTCAAACTCGTCAGGATGAAGATAGACAGCCGAGCCGTGTTTTGCAAATTCGCCACGCTACTTTAGTAAATGTATCTTCATTGAGTGAAGATACATTTACCTGCGCTTTGAAGCTGACTCATGCAGAAGATGTAGTTTTAGAAAATTGCCGCATCGTTGCAGATATTGGCATTTTAGGATTAATTGGCGATCGCCTGCCGACAGCACCCAATACCAAAGGTAATTCACCTGCTATCAACCGCATTGATTTTTCTGGTGTAGGTGTTGGCACTACGTATCGTATAGGCGATACATTCCCTGCACCAGCTGGTGTGACTGTGACAGCCCGACAATTTCAATGGCAAAATGGTCAAAATGCTAGTGATGGTTCGGCTCGAATTAGTGACAGTAACCAAGCTGGTGGGACAAGTCCAGAACTGCGAGTTGACAATATCAATTTCCAATTCGATTTTGCCTCACCCCCCAATCAAGTCACAGTCAGATTTGCTGATTTGGGAGGCAATGTTAATCTCTCAGTCAATAGTATATTTCGTAACCTCGACAATCTTAGCGAAGTGAATGGACAGAGCATTGGTGGCGCGCAAGTGAGTGTCACCCCTGGCCGAGTAGGAATATTGACCCTGACAGGTGCTATTAGTTCATTTGCAATTGGGGGACAGGAATTTTTTATTGACAATGTGCAGTTTGGGACTACACAACCAGAACCACCACCCACAGATTATTCAGGTGGTATTACCCAACTCCAACTCAATCATGTCGGTATTCGCTATCGCAGCTACGGCATCTGGACAACGCAAGCCCTAGAATGGCAAATTGAGGATTGTAATTTGCGTCCTTTATTTTCTCCTAGATCCAGACCAGGCACAAGTTTTAATACATTTGATAGCTTCTTGGCAATTGATTCTGGCAATGGCAACAAACTGTCCTTTTACCGTCAGTTAATAGCAGAACTGGATGAATTGTTTTTAACTGCCAGCAATACTAACTTTGGTACTGCCATCAAAGCTGTAATTTGGCAAAACTGTCAACTGCGCGATAGTTATCTGCAAGGAGATATAGCTGTAGATATTATCTGGTGGTTTGACAGTGATGCGATCGCTAACCATATTCAAGCACAAAGTCAAGGCTTACAAGTCTTTTGGGTTCACCAAGGGCGTTGGGAAGCTAATCGGGTGACTTGTTCTGGAGGTTCGGCTTTGAGTTTTGCAGGTAGTTACCGCACCTTGATTGCAGGTAATCAAATCACTGATAGCCGCATCGGGATAACTAATTTCCTGCTACCACAAGCTATAGAAGAGATGGTATCTACTGTGCGGGAAATTACTTTTTTCTATAGCAGCAACGAGGATGACGAATCTTTAGCAGTTTGGTTGCTGTTGACGCGACTGATTCCCCTGTGGGATTTACAAACAATTGTGAATCGAGTGCAATCTGTACTCTATCGGGCTAACCTGAACTTTCCCGCCTTGTATCTCTTGGCTAATTACCTTTACTCTTACCTCAGCAATTCCCAAAACCGCCGTAATTGGCCTTTACCGATGATCGCTTTGCAAGTCAGAGAAAATGACATTGAAGCTAGGGATTTCTGCATTCGTCTGACGGAATTTTGGACATTAGGCGGATTGGGGATAACGAACAATCGCCTGCATACTATTACTGGTCAAGCCGTACTGATAGAAACTGATTTTGCTGCCGCCAATGTGGATTTGTTGGTGCTATTGTGGCGTTACTTTATGGCGGGAATAATTCGTGTTGTAGTGCAGCTAATTGGTCAATGGCAGCAAACAGCAACCAATAATCCGGACTTGCAACCTGTTGTAGTAGTGGTAGGCAACTTACTGCAATCAATCCAGCAACGTTTAATCACATGGCAACAGGAATCTGAGGGCTTTTTAGAAGCAGATTATCACATTGCCGCTAATCAAATTCGCAGCTTGGATACTGCGATCACTAGCAACATTTTTGAATTGGTCATCCTCGATAACCATATCACGATGCAAGAGCGGCAAACTTCTATTTCTGATGCTAATAACTTGACTGCTGCTCTCAATAACGTTGAGATTTTTGCACCTTTGGGGTTGGCACTGCAAGAAGGTTCAACTAGCGATTTACTGGATACAATTCAAAGTTTTCAAAATACTCCCACTCAACTCACAAATAACACCGCCAGAAGCCAAGCAACAGCAGCCTTAACTGACATTAATAATAGCAGTAGGATTAGTGATACCAACCTGCGGACAGCAGCCTCAACACTCTCCACCGCCTTACAAAATCAAAATCTTGGTAATACTTCGGTGCTGCGGAATGCCTTAAATGTTTTTGCCCAAGCGTTATTACCCTACATCAACAGTTATGGCATCTTTGCGAAAGGGGCCGGTTGCCGAATCGTAGGTAATCACATCCTTGTCCCTGCGGATATCAATCCTGACACTTGGACAAGGGGTGGCATCCGGCTATCCTTAAACCTACAGCTATTGATCAATTTTGCGTTGATTGCTCAAGCTATCCAACGGCAGATATTTAATGATCAGAATGCTTTCACAGTTAATAATCCCTTATTCGGTATCACTGAAACTTTAATTGACAATAACGAAATTCTGGGTGGGATAGGTCATGGAATTGACATTCAAGGTGCAAATGATGTGCCGGAAGTTCTGGCTAAACTCAAACTTCGTAATAATCAAATCAGCTACATGGGTGGGGCTGGTATTTTCATTAACGAAAATGCGTTGGTAATTAACCTTGATGTTGAAGGTAATCGGATTAGTGACTGCGCCCAATCAGCAAATTTGGCTAATTTCAGTCTTGCTAGAGGCGGTATTGATATTCAAGGTGCGGCCTTCTGTCGTTTGCATAATAATCGGGTAAATAATTGCGGTAGCGATGTTAGGCGGAGAGTTATATCTGCTGCGGTCAACTTAGAAACTATATTTGACTTAGTATTTACAGATAACAGCATTCAATACAACCCCGTCGGAGGTGTACGCCTGAATAACGTGTTTGGGACAGTAGCGATCGCTGATAATGATATTTCTCAAAATCGCGGCGTAGAATTAGCTTGGGGTAATGCTAACCCTTCGTCTAACTTTGGCAACTTTACTACATTAAGTACATACCAACCTCAAACCTTTGCACCTACACTAGCTTTAGCATTATCGGCAACTCAATTCAATCAGGCAATTCCAACTCAATTACAATACACTCAAGCTAATGTTCAAGGTAATCAATTACATGTTCCTGAAGGTTTATTAAATATTTCTGCTTTTGTCATATCTGGCATTAATGCCTTAATTTTTACTAGTAACAATGCTTCTAATCATTCCACCACGCCAGTAGGCAACATTAGTAACATTGAACAAAGTGTGATTGCTAACAACCTGTTACGAAATCGTTGATTGGCAAAAAACAGAAGGCAGCAGTTTCATTTGAAGCAAGTTTCACAGATGAACATGAATGATGCTTTTTCCCTTATACGTCTATAACCCTACACCCTTACAAATCTATGGAAACCAATAATCTTCTTTACGTCAACTTACCTTTTAATTACATTGATTTTTTTGCGGCTAATACAGCAGTTACTCCTTGTTTACTGGTCACTCAATTACAACGTGGCTCAATCACAGGTAACGTCAGTCAAGCAAATTTTCCTATTCAACTCAAAGGACAAAATTCTAATATTCAACAAGGGCTGAACTTTCCTCAAATCAATATTTCTGCTGCATAAATTCGGAGGGTAGCAATGAATAATGACCGCCTCAAAATTAACTTAGCGGATTTTGCTAACAAGTTAGTTGAAGATTTTCAAGCATTAGTAACTCAAGCAGAGAACACACAGACTAGGCAAGATTTATCAAACTTAGAAATACCGCAAGGTGCTGTAAAGTTTGTGCAGGACTTGACCAATCAAATTAATACAGATTATCACCAAGACCGCGAACAACAGCGTACGGAAGTTCGAGTGCGTACTGAAGCGATCAGAACTGGTTTACTCCAACGACAACAGTTCCTTGAACAAATCGCTGATTTACGTCGCCAAGCAATATTTACTAAACCGAGCGATCGCTTTGTTTTAGCAGGTCGTATCGTAGATGAGAAAACTGGAATCAGCCTACCTAACGTTACCATCAAAGCTTCTAGTGGCGATCGCAAATTAGATGATCGTCTTGGTAGAACAGTCACAGATAAAGAGGGTTACTATCGTTTGGAATATAGCGAAGATTTATTAAAAGAATTCGGAGAAAAAAAGCCAGAGATCACTATTGAAGTGTTGGATCAGAATAACAAAAGTATTTATCAATCTCCTAAAGGTATCACCTTCAAAATTGGAGAAATACACGCAATTGATGTTCAATTAGACAGCAATAAATTACCAACTAGTAAGCTATTAAGTCAAGAACTGAGTGCCGTTCGTAGCCAGCAAATTGAGATATTAACCCAAAAACAGAAACAGTTAGGCGATCGCTTAAATAGAAAGAGCCAGCGATTGACCAAAGGGTGAAGATTTGGGATATTAACACCGGAAAATGTCTGGATACCTCAGAAAAACATAAGAATCGGGTTTGGTCTTTGACGTTGCGTCTCACTGACTTTGATACTTGCCGAGCTAAATTCATGAGGAAGGTTGCCAATCAGCCAGCACTTCTAGCGATTTGCAAACCTCATAGTCCTCGGCAATGTCAATTAGATCACTTTTGAAGCAATAAGACCAATCAAGACAACAAGACCTAGCGATCTGCGAAAATAATTAACACCTTGAAATAGTTCCAACCACGCCCAAGTAAATAACGACCCAGTTGACACTACATCTAACACTGTATTGATTTTGCCAGTTGTAAAAACTAGAGATAGCAAAGTAGCTACTACCCATACTATTAGCGGTGGGTTCGGCATTTGAGCGATGACAACATTACCATCACTGTCACGGAAGGTTTTATCAATTAATGTATTTTCCATCATTTTTAGCTGCAATTCTTGAATAAATTGAAACATTCAGGTAAATATTTTTCCAAGCATCTAATTGCTGAGATTAGACTTGTACTACATATTTCTATGAGACTATATAGGGAGGCATACTTATACGTAATCTGCCAAGATATCTGTTATGGCATAAATGCGATTTGGCTCTGTTTTTAGATAGAGCGATCGCCTCTAGCAAAATCTTGGTGCGATCGCTGCATCAGTAACGAGGGATTGCAACGTTATGGAAGAACTGGCTGGTCGCCAATCACAGTAATGACCGCGCCCGATATATAACTTGCTTCATCCGAAGCTAGCAGCACGTATACAGGTGCTAGTTCTGCTGGTTGCGCGGGACGCTTGAACAGCATCTGTTGCAGGTTCTTATACGCTTTATTTGATTCTTTGTTATTGCTAGTTAATGCGATGTGCAACTGATTATCGAAACCCATCTCCTTGTAGGGAAGATGCTTTGATTCTTGCTCCCCTTTCCTTGTAGGGAAGGGGTTGGGGGTTAGGTTACCAAAAAATTTGCACACGGCGTTAGTTAACAATTAACTATGTATCCTTTTAACCGACCTCTAACTACAGAATGAGATTATTTATGCTGAATGTAAATTAGCAAAATAGACACTGAGTCACTTGAGACTCAAGAATGATTGCTCAAATTTATTCCTACCAATAGGATTAAAAAATAGCTATATTTTTGGTGGATAAAAAGTAGCATAATTTTGCAATTGTCACCATGTCCAACAGTGTTTTACCTCAAGAGAATTCTCAACAAGAAGTAAAATTCCAAACTAGCGCATTACAACAGTTACCGGCTGGGGGAATAGATCCAGATAAATTTGATTGGCAAGAAGTTTGGTATCCTGTTTCCTACATTGAAGACTTAAACAAATCTCAACCAACTCGCTTCACCTTGCTAGAGCAAGATATTGTTCTGTGGTGGGACAAACATGAGCAAACATGGCGAGCATTTATAGACCAATGCCCACACCGTTTAGCACCACTGTCGGAAGGCAGAATTAATCATGAGGGATGGCTAGAATGTCCTTATCATGGCTGGGCTTTTTCGGGAACAGGTAAATGTGAGAACATACCACAGCAAACACAACAAACAAAAGCAGCAAGTTCTCAACGGGCTTGTGTAGCGACACTAGCCACCACAGTTCGGCAAGGAATGTTGTTCGTCTATCCTGGTCGGGCCGAGAATGCAGCTAAAACTAAAGTTCCTATCGTTGAACCACTAGAACAAGACCCTGATGGTTGGATTTGCCTGAACACCTTTAGAGATTTACCCTATGATGCACTGACATTAATGGAAAATGTTCTTGACACCAGCCATATTCCTTACACCCATCACCGTACTGTCGGTAATCGAGCTAATGTTTCTCCTATCGATCTAGAAATTATAGAATCTGGCAAGTGGGGATTTAAAGGGACTTGGGCAGAAGGCCCGCGCAAAGGGACTTTAGGACGGCAGGATACTACGTTCATTGCTCCCGCATTGATGTGGCATGACCTCACATCCAAGCAGTATGGCAGAACCTTAACAGTTGTCTACGCAACTCCTATTCGCAAGGGAGAGTGCCGCTTATTTGCCCGTTTTCCTTTCAAGTTCTCATCTAAATTACCAGGACTTTTTCTGAAACTGACTCCACGCTGGTATTCTCATCTTGGTCAAAATCGCGTCCTCGAAGACGATCAGATTTTTTTACATTACCAAGAACGCTATCTCGAAAAACTTGGTGGTAGTGCCAATTTTACTCAAGCGTTTTATTTACCAACCAAAGCCGACCTTTTTGTATCTGAGTTTCGTTCTTGGGTAAAGCAATACAAAGCTGAACCATTCAAAGCAGAGTCTCTACCACCGCCACTCTCAAAAGAGGTATTACTCGATAGATATCATTCTCATACAAAAAAATGCGCTAGTTGTAGATCTGCATTAACTCAGTTGCAAAGCTTGAGATTAGGAGTAGCATTAGTGACAGCTTTAGTTTGGGGGTTGCTTCCCTTATTAATGTTGACTCAGAGTCACATTTCTATCATTATCGTGGTTGCTTCTACCCTGGTGATAATATCTGGGATTTTGATTTGGTTCGGTTTGGGTAAGTTGGAGCGACAGTTTTATCAAGGAGAGGAAATCCCAGCTAGAAATTTGCCAGAAAAAAATCGGTAAAATTTTTGTCTTATCCAAAGCACAACAAGCAACTATATTCACCAGGCTCAAACTTGAGCAATTTTCAATGACTAATCAACTACCAGAAAATTAGTTGATGGTCTAAATTAGCATTCAGTTGAACTCAAAAATTTCCACACTATGGCAGTCAATACAGGGAAATGTACAGAGGCTAAAACAGCTTTGCGTCAGGCACTAGCTGCTAACAATGGCAATACCAAAGATAAAGCCGTAATTGCTGCTATTGAAAATCTCCAAGCTGTGAACTCGGAGCCAGCACCAACCCATAAAAACACACTCATGGATGGCACATGGTTATTGATTAGTGCGCCGAATTTTCCCGGAGGGGAATTGCTTCCTAATGGTAAGTTTGCTTATACACTTGGTCGCTTGGCTTTTAATATGTTTCAGCCAACTGGATTGAAATTAGTTATTGACCGAGTACTGCAACCTGTATTTCCACTCAATAATGGTGAACAACGCACCCATGATATTGTGGTGGAATTTACAATTATTGATGAGTCTTTTCCTCAACTTTCTGGAATAGTTCGCAACTTAGGAGTCTGCCAACCTATTAGTGATACAGTGCTGCAAGTCAGATTCACTGGGGGAATTTTAGCACCGCAAGACCCAAATAAAATCAATGATTGGCAAGCTGTTTTTGGTCAGCAAAGTAAACCGACAAAACGAACTTTCAAAGAGAATTTGATGTCTGTCGTCTTGTGGTTGATGTTTGGGTTAGTTCCCCCACAAGGTATCAATCCTACAACTGGAGAAGTAGCTTTTACAATGGAGCGATCGCCCAAAGGTCGTCTGTCTATTCTCTATCTTGACGAAGAACTACGCATTACTCGCGGGGAAAAGGGAACTGTCTTAGTTTGTGAAAGAATTTAACTCAATCTTGCGGCAGAACTTTATTATCCTGTAGATAGAAGCATTGCCCCATGACTACGTAGAAACTGGATGTATGATTGGGTCAAATTTTCATGGATTGGTATCCATTGAAGTTAACTACTAATATCCAAAAATACACTTTTGGCGAACGGCTGATTGCAGAACGTCTGGGAAAACGTGGTTTACCTGCCGGGATATTAGCCGAAACCTGGGAAGTCAGCGACTACAAAGACAAAACTGGGACTGTGGTTAATGGTTCTTTGGCTGGCCGTACCTTACATGAAATCACATTAGCTTATCCTCATGAGCTGGTTGGTCAGGGCTGGCAAGGGCCACATTTTCCGTTACTGTCCAAATTTATTGATGCTTCTCATATGCTGCCCGTACATCTCCACGCCGATGATGAAACGGCTCGGCATCTACACAACGAACCAAACGGTAAAACCGAGGCTTGGCACATTCTTTGGGCAGCACCAGGGGCAACGGTCTTGGCTGGACTCAAGGCAGACTTTACACGGGAGCAATTATTTGAAGCTTTTGCAGCCTGTGATTACGATTCTGTTCTAGTGCGTCACTCAATTCAAGCCGGCGATACTGTTTACGTCCCGGCAGGTATCCTTCACACCTTCGGCCCAGATACACTGGTTTTTGAAATTCAACAAACCTCAAATTTAGCTCAATCCGTGATGCCGACGGATTTGTATGGAAACAAGTACAGCCAACAAGATTGGTATGCAAATATTAATGCAGCCCTTGATGAGCTAAAAAACCATTATCAACCTCGTCCAAACAGTGGGTTAAAGTTACAATCGGCAGCTAATTCTCGAATTTTTGGCTGTGCTAGTCGTTACTTTGCTCTGGAACACTGGATTTTAAATGAACCACATTCAGAACCATCTCACCCCCACCGTTGCCTAATTCTCTCCAATGTCGGCAATGTTGTACAGCTAGAATTTAGCTCTGGTATCGAGCGATTGGAGCAAGGTGAATCTTGCATCTTGCCGGCAGCTATAGGAGAAGTTCGGATGTTTCCAGAGCATCAAGCCCATCTCATAGCCTGTTATGTGCCAGACTTGCAACAAGATGTCATCAAGCCACTGCAAGCCGCAGGATACGATCAGCTGCAAATACAAAGTTTAGGGGAGTTGAAGAAGACAGAAGTGACCTGAATACAAAGAGATATGTGAGTTGCTGTGCGATCAACAAGTGTCTCATCAAGCTTGTCTTCCACTCTCCCCTTTTACTACTGCTGAGGTTATCAAGTGAGCTAGGCGTAATGCTTCTGGAACATGGCCGCAGTCTGTAAGTTGTTGCAACACTTGGGCGGCGATTTCAGGCTCAACACCGCAAACTTGAAAATAAAAAGGTGAATATTCATGCACACAACCAGCACGACGCAAAATCTCTAGGCGTTTTTCTGGATATGGGAGTTGTTTTATAACATACATCATAGCATTCAGATTAGGTTGCTTTCGCATGACTGCAATGCACGGAAGCTGTAACTTTTCTGCTAACAAGGGCAAATCTATAATGTTTAAACCACCTAGAGAAATGCCATCTAGTAACACTACGTGTAGCTGTGATAAAAATTTGCCCCCAAGTAGTAGCTGAGAAACTTTTTCTGTAGCATCCCAACCATCAGGTTCTATTTCTCCCCAAACCATACCCTCAAAACGAGTATCAGCGCAAATCACCCCTGCTACACCGACAGGTTTTCCTGCTTGGCGAATAAAGGGAGCATCGTCAAAACCTATGGCGCGAATCTTACGTCGGTTTCGCAGTAAAACTTCTAGTTCCATGCTTGTTGCTGTTTAGGTGTAGGCGATCGCACGCGCATCTATCTATGATTATGCGATGGTCTCCAACAGACCAGAGGTCATCGCCTCGGTACTTTTTTCTTGAAGGAGCGATCGCCAATCTCGTATCATCTCCTCTGTCCACAGCCAATGGTTGCTTAATTTATCGACTTGGAAATTTAACGGGTCTTGTTTGAGGACGGTTTGCCGTGATTTGATGGCTTCTTTGAGATATTGAGTCCGTTTATTTCCTGATAAATTTTGTGCAGATTTATACATTCCCATAGCTAAACCAGCATAGGAAGTTAAGGCCTCAGGAGGTAGTTGTGTCTGAGAATCGGAATTTTGCCTTTCCAGTGCTGAATTCAAAGCTTGTAACCAAGAAGCATTGGCTTCATTCAAGTTTCCTTCCATATAATAGGCAAAACCTAGAGCATTCTTATATTCAGACGAATTTGGATTACCCCGAACAGCATTTTCCCAGTAACGACGAGCATCATCAACGCTATATTTTGTATCTCCTGTTCTGAGAGATTGCCAAGCTAATCGCCCTTTGAGAAAGTTAACAGATGGCTTTTGGATCTGCTGGGAGGGAATCAAATTCAAAGCTGTTTCCGCAGCAGGTAGCACATTACGATTGAGTAATTCTTCTACTGCTGCTAACCCTGCTTCTAAGTCACCTTGATTTAATTTCTCTGTAGCAATGGTTGTCACCATTTCCGTAGGCATTTGTCGGATATCTGCTGGGGTCTGGCTGGGCGCAGACTGGGTAGGGATAGGAGGAATATCAGATAAGGATGATTGGCGATTTTGCCACCACCAAGTCAAAGCTAACAGGGTAGCGATCGCACCCGCCCCCACCACAGCCAAAATTGATGTCTTTTGACGACGTTGGCGTGTTCTTGATGATGAAGGATGTAAATTCTGCAAATTTGTCAGTGAGTTTGGAAAACTGCCATTGTTAGTCACGGGTACAATGCTTGGTGACTCTGTTTCTCTAGGTAAAGCAGTCATCTGCCTTTCTAGCGCAGTTTGATCTGGCCTTTGATGTCTGATTTCCTGAGGTGTTTCAGGTATTTCATTCTCAGTAATTGGCTGATCTAGTTGGCGAAAGATATCAGACACAAAAGCACAATCTTCTGCATAGGTGGGATCATCATAAGCAATTTCATCAACTAAATCACCCCAAGTATCTTCTCCCAACCAGTCTAAGCCAGAATTTTCACGGGCTAATTCTGAGGGAATCGTTCCCTCAATTGGTACAGACATATCCGGATCGACGACAGCAGAATAGCTAGCTGTGGGACTGGAACTAGCAGTGAGAGGTGGGCTATACTCCGCCAAGGCATCTGCATGATTATAGGCAGCAGTTTTGGGGTAGAGAAAACCGTTAAATTCCGGCTGGAGGTATAAAATTGGTAATGCCCAATACATCTGGTGCGAACCATAGGCAGAAATTAATCCCTGACGCACTCGACTCACGCATAAATCTACAGGATAGCCTTGGCTAAGGTTGCGATAAAACAATTGGGTAAGTGTGAGTGCTACTTCATCAGGAATTCTTTCTGACATTGCCAAAACGCTTTGAATACCCCGCTTGACTAAGCTTTCTGTCAAGTTACGTTCCCAAGAGTCCTTAGGAATATCGGTGGTAGCGGAGTATGTTCCCCAACAGGAGTTAAATACCGCCATTTTGATGTTGTTGTTGACTAGCAACCCCGCTAAATCGTCGCCTGTGAGGGTTTCTGTCAAGCCTGTTCTATTGCTGACTAAATAAATTTCACCGCCATTCGGCCCTAAATTACTATGCCCTGAATAGTGGAGGACATGAAATCTGCCTTGTTCTAAAGCCTGGGTTAATTCTTCTCTCCCTGGCTGATCTAACAAGGTGAGTTCAATTTCTGGCAGATAATGACCACTATTTAAGGATCTAGGTAGTTGACGGTGCAGTTCTGCTTGCAGTTTGATGGCTTCTTGTTTGAGTAAATCTAAACTAGCTTGATCTGAAGGGGAAGCTAACACCATCAACACCCGAATTACACCATCTTCTGGGAGTTGAGATCGATTGCTGGAAGGTACGCGAGAGGCTGGAGAAATGCCACTTTGGAAGCGAGAGAAGGCAATGTAGGGGCCAGTTGCTAGGGGGCGATCGCCTGCGTGCATAACTTCCCACGGTAGACGTGCTAACCTATTATCCTTAAGCCCTAAACGTAGCCTTAGCACTTGTTGTTGATTCTGGGCGATCCCTTGGGCAGTAATCCAACTATCTCTGAGCGTACCTTGAAACAGTGCATTATAAAGTTGTTGTCCCAATGCCACTAAGTTTACAGAGTTTTTGGCGATCGCACTAGGAGCGATCATTTCTCCCTGTAATACTGTCTTTAAGGGGTCGTTCATCAAATGACCAGCCATAGCTAACCAATCAGCCACAGGCCAGGTCACTAACTCTTCTGCCAATGGAACCCCTGTCGCGACTTGTTCCGTCCGTACCAAGTAGTCATTCTGCCCTACTGGAGTCACGGAAATGTGAAATTCCTGGGTCACAACTTCTCTCGTTTGCCTCCTCAATCTAATTTGAAACGCAAAAGTTTCAATTCGATTTTTTGCTCCTTTTTATACTGTAAATAGATTCGACTACTGATTTTTTCCAAAACAGTGGTTTTCCTTTCTCTACATTTACAACTTTATCCGGATTAGTTGGCATCCGCCCAGAACACTATATTGGTAGATGCACCTTGATCTTCAACTCCCCTAGTTGGCTAACACCTAACTAGGGGTTTTTTCTATCACTAATATTTCCAGTCTATTTCATCCTAGGAAATAGGGCAAAATTTCTAATTTTTAAGGAAAATCCCAGCAATCTGGAGAAGATTACGTATTTTATGATACCATAAATATGTTATTATTATGTATATACACCCTGATAATTAACTCCCCTAGTCGGTTGCGACCGCTGGGGATTTTTTATAATTTTGAGAAATTCATCCTGAAGTTGGGGATGAGAGGTAGAAGAATTAATTGGTAGATGCACCCTGATAACTAACTCCCCTAGTTGGCTAACACCTGACTGGGGGCTTTTTTTATGTGTAGCAAACAGTAATTGCCAATGTTGAGAAATTCATCCTGAAGTTGGGGATGAGAGGTAGAAGAATTAATTGGTAGATGCACCCTGATAACTAACTCCCCTAGTTGGCTAACACCTGACTGGGGGCTTTTTTTATGTGTAGCAAACAGTAATTGCCAATGTTGAGAAATTCATCCTGAAGTTGGGGATGAGAGGTAGAAGAATTAATTGGTAGATGCACCCTGATAACTAACTCCCCTAGTTGGCTAACACCTGACTGGGGGCTTTTTTTATGTGTAGCAAACAGTAATTGCCAATGTTGAGAAATTCATCCTGAAGTTGGGGGTGAGAGGTAGAAGAATTAATTGGTAGATGCACCCTGATAACTAACTCCCCTAGTTGGCTAACACCTGACTGGGGGCTTTTTTTATGGTTGACAATCAGTAACTCCATGAATAAGGAGTTTATTTAGAAGTTACTGAATTGTCGCTGACAACAATTAATTACATTGACAAATGAACCCTAATCAATAACTCCCCTAATTGACTGCCACCGACGAGAGCTTTTTTTTCTAATGCAAAAAAGCAACGCCATTTGTGACAATTCCTCCGGAATTTGGTGTGTAATTCTAGAACAATTAATTGGTAGATGCACCCTGATAATTGACTCCCCTGGTTGGCTGCCACCAACTAGGGCTTTTTTTTTGGAATAAATTACAGCCGACCTTTACATCAATTTATCCGGAAGACTGAAATTTATCTTGGAAAAATTAATTGGTAAATACACCTTGATAAATAACTTCCCTGTTTTTTGGAGCATCACGAGAGCATTTGTGGGTAGATGTTTGGCTGATATGCTCTGGTGATCGGTAGTTGCTTGGTGCTACATTTTAGCTCAAGATTGGAGTTATATTCTAGCCCAGATAATGTGCGATTGGCGTGAATGTCACAATCTGTTGACTAGATTTTCTTGAGTCTTGGGGATTATAACCTATTTTGTGAGTTTATAGGTGTAAATTGATCGCAAAGTCATTACATACATTCTTGAATAAGTAATTTGAGAAAAGTTCCCGTTGAGTGATTCTCATTACTTACTCTTGTTTGACTCCTTTGCTGTTCTCAATCGCTGTGTTTGTAGTGTTCACTTATACTTAATTAAGTATATAGAGCAAAGAGAACAGTGTGGCGATCGCCCAATCATTTGACAAAAGAACACCTGATGTCAGGGATAATTTGCTGCTTCAACATACCGTAATTCCAGGTGATGGCTATATATTAGTCGAGAACTATTAATGATTTTTGTGCAGAGAGAGCATATCTGAATACTTATGTCTAGGTTTTCTCACAGTAGGAATCTTTCTCTAGAATCCTTACGTCATATCATTGCTTCTCTATCACCTACCCATACAACTACTTCCAAAAATCAAAGCAGACTACTATAGGAGGTATGCTTAAGTATATCGGCTATATCAAAAAGAGATACAGAGCTACATGAGTTTAGCTGTTGTTAAATTTTCTTCTGAAGAGTGCGGCATCTGCCACAAAATGTCATTTTACGACCAAAAGGTAGCTGAAGAGCTAGGCTTGCAATTTATTGACGTGAAAATGCAGGATACAGCCACATATCGCAAATATCGCCAGATTTTGCTTACCCAGTATCCTGATAAATCTCAAATGGGATGGCCCACCTACATTATTTGTGATTCGCCGGAAGGAGAATTTCAAATTATTGGTGAAGTCAAAGGCGGACACCCCAAAGGAGAATTTAGAACTCGTTTACAGGAAGTTCTTAATTCCAAAGGTAGTACGTCAGAGTAGGGCAAAAGTAAAGAATGCTTCTTTTTGCTGCTTTCTGCCTAGTTGAGATAGTGGCTAAATTGATGCGGCATTCTACTAAGATGTTTATTCTGATAGATTTCCAGTATTTGGAGGTTAGCCGGTGCGTTAAATTCACTAACGCACCTTACTCACCACTAACTATTTTTGCAAATTACCAACGTGTAAACCGCACTCTTTAGCAGTGGACTCTTCCCACCACCAGCGGCCTTCACGTTCGTGCTGGTTGGGTAAAACTGGTCTGGTGCAGGGTTCGCAACCGATGCTGATAAAACCGCGTTCGTGTAACTTGTTATAGGGTACATCTAAAGCACGAATGTATTCCCACACTTGAGCAGAAGACCAATTTGCTAAGGGGTTGAACTTAATCAATTGATGGTCTTCTGTGGAGAAGGCGGTATCAACTTCAATGACTGGGATATGATTGCGCGTGCTGGGACTTTGGTCTTTGCGTTGTCCTGTCACCCAAGCATCTAGGGTGTTGAGTTTGCGGCGCAGGGGTCTGACTTTGCGAACTGCACAGCATTCTTTGTGACCATCTTGATAGAAGCTAAATAATCCCTTCTCTTCTACCAAAGCTTGAACTTCCGCAGCATCAGGGAACATTACTTCTAATTTGATCCCGTAATGCTTTCTGACTTGATCTAAAAATTGGTATGTTTCTGGGTGCAACCTGCCGGTATCCAGTGTAAACACACGGAAGTTTTTGGTAATTTTGGCAGCAATATCAATTAACACAACATCTTCAGCACCACTGAAGGAAATTGCCAGATTATCGAAAGTTTCCAAGGCAAATTTGAGAATTTCCCTTGGTGATTTTTGACTATATTCTGCTTCTAAAGCAGCAATATTTAAATCCGTATGAATAGCTACCATGTGTGAATGTTCTCCTCTCTCACACCCTGAATTTTACCAAGTTTGAGATGCCGTTATGACAATGCTAGCGAGAAAAAGGGAACATAGTGTAGGGAGTGGAGTTTAGGGTTGAAGAAATTTTCCCTCGCTGTGGTCTTTTGAGCCTTTGGAGGAATCTGGCTAGATAATAGTGCTGAGTTTTGAGTGAAGAAAGAAGTTGATTAGAGAACTTCTGGTGGTGCAATATCATTACCTACACGGATACTATTTGGGCTAGTTTGAATCCCTGGTTTATTAGTGACTCCAGTTTGATATTTTGGTGACTGGGAATCTGATGGAACAGGAGAATTAACTACATCAGAATTTAGTAAATTTCTGGTCGTTGCTGGCTGAGATAGATAAGATAATCCTCCGACTGCTCCAGCAACAAGGGCTGTATAACCTAGATATAAATGTAGCGGACGAATTTCTAATCTTAAGTCTGAGGGTTTTTTCTGAGGCCGACACCAAGAGGGTAAAATTGCTCTGACTGCACCAGGTTTGGGTAGAGAAGCCGCCAAAATTGTGCCATTAATTCCTAAAACGTTACCCATAATGCGGATATAATCCCGTACAAATCCATCTTCTGGCAATAATTCCAAGCTGCCATTCTCCACCGCTTCCATCTGGTGGATAGGGATATGAGTATAGATTTGTAGTTGCGCTAAACTTTTATGTTGCGACTCACGAGCTTGCTTTAGTTGCAAACCTATTTGGCGCATGGCTTCTAGACGCTGTTGTTGTGTAAGTTGCTTGACTAATTCAGCTTTGGAAGGTTTGTGATTTGAGGTTAAGTCTTGACTAATTTGACTTGTTTGGTTTTTATCGGTATTTTTTGTGCTTGCTTCAAATGTAGAAATACTTATATCTGTATTTATGCTAGATTGCTGTGGGCTGAATATAGCTTGCTTCTGGCAATGAGATAAATTTTTGGCATTCTCTGAATCAATATTTGCCGAAGTATCAGTAGTATCTTTCTCTGGATATTCTTGTGCAAATTGCTGGAATGCTAAACCAATTGCTTCTCTACCTAAAGCTTTACACAAAACTTTGGCTTGTTCACCAGAATCACCTAATAAAGTCTCTAATCTATCTACAATGCGGCGATAAACTTGACTGCGATGAAGTTTAATTTCAATTTGACCTAAAAGCGATCGCAATTCATCTTGAGAAAGGGTAATTGCCGACCTTCCTGGCATATCTAATAAATACACAGATGCAGTAGACATAATTAAAGTAGATTTAAGTAAGCAAACCAGACGATCCTGTATATTTTCTCCCTTTCTTCATAAATCAATCCGGACGTTTCGGTATTAATTTTCTGAATTTGTTAAATTGATAACTGACTGTTGACTTTTGAATGTTGACTTCTGGACAAACTCTTCTACCCATTGTAAATATTGCTTGCCGACTAACTTTGCTAAATCATTATGTCCTGCACCTTCCACTAAAATTAATTTTTTGGGTTCAGGTGCAACAGCATACAATTTTTGACTCATAAAAGAGGGTACTGTCGCATCAGCAGTACCATGAATCAATAGAACTGGCATTTTTAATTGAGTCAGTTTTTTAATAGATTCAAATCGCTGATTCAAAATTAAATCAATCGGAAATGACCTAAATACATTGCGATAATCTATCACTTCACGCACAGATGTAAATGTGCCTTCAACAATTAATCCTGCAGCCGTGTGTTGTTTTACTGCTAGATCAATTGCTACTGCACCACCTAATGAATGACCGTATATAAAAATCTGCTGAGGGGCAATTTTTCTCTGATTTACTAAGTAATTCCAAGCGGTTTCAGCGTCTTGATACACATTCATTTCATTGGGAAAAGAACCCTCACTGCGGCCATATCCTCGGTAATCAATTAGTAGTACAGAAAATCCCAATTGGTAAAATCTGTGAGCGTGACTCACATTGGCACTAATGTTCTCACCATTACCATGTAGATACAATAACACTTTGCTATTGGGATGTTTGGCTGGCATCCACCAACCGTGGAGACGTTCTACTTGTCCAGACTTTGCCGTTACAGGTAGCCACACATCTTCATAGGGGATACTAAATTTCTCTGGTGTAACTTCAATGACACTAGAGGGAAAAAAAATGAAGCGAGTTTGTTGGCGTGCAAGAAATATACAGATTGTCAGATAGGCGATCGCTACAACTGCTGTTACTAAAGGTAGCAACTTGAAACATATTTGTAATACAAGTGGCATTTTCTTAACGATTTTGTTCATAATGTGGTGATTTCACAAATCTTGATCCAAAACATGATTCTGTAATAACTAAAAAAAGTTAATATTTTTCAATTGGAATTTCTAATTACAATTAAAATCAGCTAAAAACCTCATTATTTTAGGAAAAAGTAATACTATTTACTTTAGTTCAGTAGTCTCACTGGTGAATAGTCAACATTAGCTAAAACTAGGAGCAGACCATGACGCTATTAAATCAAGCCCAAAAAGAACAGTTACTTGAAATAAGTAGAGATTTACGAAAAGCCAGAGAAGAAAAATCTATACGTATAGAAGAGGTCGCTGCTAAAACAAATATTCGATTAACATTCCTAAAAGCTTTAGATGCAGGCTACTTTGAAGAATTACCAGAACCAGTATACGTCCAAGGATTTATCCGCCGTTATGCAGATATTCTGGGACTGGATGGTACTGCGATCGCCAATTCTTTTACAGTTAATCCTTCACCTCCAGATTCGCCTACAGATATCAAACACGAAAATACCAACCTAGACAAAAGGCCTAAAATTCGTATACCTCTTGTTGTACCTTATGTTCTGTTGTTGGGTATTGCTTGTACTGGGCTAATTTATGTCCTTAATCCTAAACTCATAGCTGAATCATCGTCCAGCAAAAAAAGCTCATCATCTAGTCCAGTCGAACAAGTCAACCCATCACCTGTAGCGTCCTCATCAACGGATGGAACTATCGCTGAACAACAAAATTCTGTACCCCAACAGACACCACTCACAGCCACAGAACCACCTCTAGCTACAGCATCACCCGCTTTACCTGACATCACAGATAATTCCAATCTGACAATTACTTTGGAACTGCAAGGGGAATCATGGCTACAAGTGAAAGCGGACGGTAAGACAGAATTTGTAGGGAATTTAACTAAAGGAGAACGAAGAACTTGGGTAGCCCAAAAAGAGTTAACTGTCCGTTCAGGTAACGCTGGTGCTGTCTTAGTTGCTGTAGATAATCAACCTGCACAACCCTTAGGAGGACAAGGAGAAGTTAAACAAATTACATATAGTGCAGAGTTCAGGGGTCAATAGTTATTAGTCAACACTCACTCTCTCTTCTCCCCAATACCTAATGACGGCAGGTGCCACAACGGAGGAGACCTCCCTCCGGGTGACTCTAGAAGCGTCGCTTTCAGCGAAGCCATGCCGTTGGTGCAGCCTCTCGTAGAGAAGGCTTGAAGCTACGCTAACACCAGTCCCCTACAGGGCTGGATTTACCGCAACGCACTACCCCCAATGCCCAATTTAAATTTGCGGCTGATGCAAATGCCAAGTAGTGGATTGTTCATAGGCGTAGGCTACTTGTAGTAATTGGTCTTCTCGTAGAACTTTGCCGATGAGTTGCAAACCAATAGGTAGTCCTTGGTCATCAAAGCCACAGGGAACGCTGATCCCTGGTAAACCAGCGAGGTTTACAGGGATGGTCATCAGGTCATTTAAATACATACTTAAGGGATCAGTGGTTTTTTCCCCAGCTTTAAATGCTGTAGTTGGTGCGGTTGGCGTGACTAACACATCCACGGTTTCAAAGGCTCTTTCAAAGTCCTGCTTAATCAGGGTACGGACTTTTTGTGCTTTCAGGTAATAAGCATCATAATAACCAGCAGAAAGGGCGTATGTCCCAATCATGATGCGGCGTTTGACTTCTGCTCCAAATCCTTGGGCGCGGGTACTCTTATACATAGACAGCAGATTATCTGTATCTGAGGCGCGCCAGCCGTATTTTACGCCATCGTAGCGGGCGAGGTTGGCTGATGCTTCCGAGGGAGCAATGATGTAATAACTAGGTAAGCCATAACGGAAGTTAGGACAGGAAATTACATGGATTTCTGCACCTAAACTCTGTAGTTGCTCAATGGCTTTGGTGACAGCTTGTTCGACAACGGAATCTAAACCTTCACCAAAAGTTTCTTTGATGATGCCAATTCGCATTTTGCTTCTAGCTTTCAGGTCTGGTTTTAAAGTAGCTGCGTAATTAGGAATTTCGACTTTCAGGCTGGTGGAATCTTTGGGGTCATAACCTGCGATCGCATTTAGTAAGATAGCGGTATCTTGTACAGAGCGTCCAAAGGGGCCGATTTGATCCAGTGATGAAGCGTAAGCGACTAAACCATAACGAGAAACTAACCCGTAAGTCGGCTTGAGTCCCACCACGCCACAAAAAGACGCAGGTTGGCGAATTGAACCCCCAGTGTCAGAACCCAATGCCACAACGCACTCATCGGCCGCAACGGCGGCGGCTGAACCTCCAGAAGAACCTCCAGGAACTCTCGACAAATCCCAGGGGTTTGCGGTGACTTGATAGGCAGAACTTTCAGTGGAACTACCCATCGCAAATTCATCTAAGTTGGTTTTACCAACAATTACAGCCCCCGCATCAATCAGTTTTTGTGACACTGTTGATTCATAAGGTGGCACAAAATTTTCTAAAATCTTGGAGGCGCAAGTAGTAGGAATTCCCTTAGTACACATATTGTCTTTGACACCAATGGGAATTCCCGCCAGCAGCCCAATTTCTTCGCCAGCAGCAATTTTGGCATCCACCGCACTAGCCTGCTCTAACGCTTTTTGCGCCGTTATGTGTAAGAAACTGTGCAGTTTCGGCTCTAAAGCTTGAATACGCTCTAAAGCCTCTTGGGTGATTTCAACGGCAGAACGTTCTTTCTTAACTAGTTGTTCGTGCAACTCGCGGATGGATGCCATGATTGCTCTCTTAGTGACTCAAGTCATTGATTTTAGTACATATTGATGGTGACTGGGTACTGGGGACTGGGGATTGGGCATTGGGGAAATAACTTATGTTAGTATTTCTCACCTGTTTACCTTGTCCCCCCTGTCTAGTCTAAAATTCTGTGTATCGTATCATCTCTACTTTCTACTTCCTACTCCCAAATCCCCAGTCTTTCGAGGGCAGGTTTTTTACACTGAGACCCAAAAACACTGGTTTGAGGGTGCAGGGATATAGGGGTGTAAGGGTGTAGGGGTGAATGAAAATATGATTCTTTCGTGAATTTTTAAGTCCTTACTCTTTACTCTCTGAAAAACCTGCCCTTAAAAGCAATCCCCAATCCCCAATCCCCACTATGAAAATCGTTGAGCGTAAGTATATAGGTAAAGAAAATGTCTATGACATAGGAGTTGAGCGTGATCACAACTTTGTGATTAAAAATGGGTTTATTGCTTCTAATTGTTTCAATAAATCGCACTCAACTGCCTATGGATATGTTACTTATCAAACTGCATATCTGAAGGCTAATTACCCACTGGAATATATGGCTGCACTACTGACAGCTAATAGTAGTGATACAGACAAGGTGCAGAAATATATTGCCACCTGTATCAGTATGAACATCCAAATAGAACCACCAGATATTAATCGCTCTGGGGTGGATTTTACACCAGTGGGCGGGAAGATTTTATTTGGATTTTCGGCTGTGCGGAATGTGGGACAAAATGCGATCGCAGCTATTCTAGAAGCGCGTGAACAAGGAGGCGTGTTTAAATCGCTGGCTGATTTTTGCGATCGCGTCGATCTCCGCACTGTTAACCGACGCACTTTAGAATCGCTGATTTACTGCGGTGCTTTTGACAAAATTGAATCCAACCGTCAACAATTAATTCACGATTTAGAATTAGTCTATGATTGGGCGCAATCCCGTGCTAAAGATAGAGCGACAGGTCAAGGTAATCTATTTGATTTATTAGGTGGATTCTCTGCTGGTAATGAGAAAAAAACTAATAATGCTTTTGAAACTGCACCGAAAGCTAAACCGGTAAATGACTATCCACCCCAAGAAAAATTGCGGATGGAAAAAGAATTATTAGGTTTTTACGTTTCCGATCATCCTCTGAAATCTTTGAGACAAGTTGCACCACTATTGACCCCAATAAATATTTCCCAACTTGGAGAACAAAGAGAAGATGCAAAATTATGTGTGGTCATCATGCTTAATGGTGTGAAAAAAGTGATGACCAAAAAAGGGGATGCTATGGCAATTTTGCAAATAGAAGATTTGACATCTCAAACTGAAGCTGTAGTGTTTCCTAAAACTTATGAACGCATCAGTTTTCTGTTACAAGTTGATGCCAGATTAATTCTTTGGGGTAAAGTAGATCGCCGTGACGAACAACTGCAATTAATAGTTGAAGATGCAGAACCAGTAGAAACAGTACAAATGGTTATGGTGGAACTAAATCCCCAACAAGCAGCCAACATAGAAGAACTACATCGCCTGAAAACAATTTTACAAGAGCAATCAGGTGACAGAGAAAAAGCAAAAATGCCAGTGATAGGAATTATACAAACCGAACATTCTCGAAAATTAGTCCGATTAGGGTGGCAATTTTGTGTACAAGACGCGCGGATTACCGTTCAAGCATTACAAAATGCTAGATTTCCCGCACACCTAAGACCGTTAATCGGTAGTTAACCCAGATAAATTAGGAATTATTTCCCATACCCAATCCCCAGTCCCTAATCCCCAACCACCGTATATTACCTTAGAAGTAACTAAAACTAATACTTTTTTTAGTTACTTATGCGGATGATGATTTCCTGTAGTACATGGTATTTTTTTATGCCATGACAACTTCGGCAAGAGGTAGGGGAAGGAGCTGAAACTTAATGATCGCTAATGATTTAAGTAAGTTTGTGTCTTATTGCAAAAAAATTCAACCCCAAACCCACGAAGACATTAAACAATTTTTTGAAGGGGTGATTGTATTTCCTTATGATAAAGAATTGCTTTTGCAAGCTTATCTATTTTTAAATATTCGGGATTTATTCCCTTCTTGCTATGAGTTATTGTTGTTTGAAAAGTCACCAATTGCTGATTATACAGACCTGGGAAAATGTGATTTTGTTTATTTGACATTTCAAGGTAATTTATTCTTAATTGAGACAAAATTTATCGATACAGAAGCAACAGGCGCGACAGAAAGAAAACGCAGAAATAAGCACAGGAATAAAGTCTTTGAACAAGTAATTACTTTAAAAGGTAGGTTTAGCCAGTATTGGAGTATTAACTCTGAACAATTGGAATGTGGGGTTTTCACCACAGATCCTGAAGTTGATTGGCGAGGCGATTGCGCCAATGTCGTAACTCAATCTATATCTATAGATAATCTAGAAAAATGGCGGAGAAGTTATAAGAAAATTTATCAGTAGGGGGATAAGGGTGTAGGGGTGTAGGGGTATGGGGGAGAAACTAATAACTAATGACTAATTACTAATGACTAATTACTAATGACTAATTACTATTCACCATCGAACTAGCCGATCGCAATACTGCATCTAGTAAACCAGGAAACAGCACTTCTAAATCTTCTCGCCGCAGTCTGTTGATGTGTTGTGTCCCTTCTTTACGGCTAAATACTACCCCTGACTCTCGCAAAATCTTAAAGTGATTCGACATCGTAGACTTGGCGATCGCAAAATCAAAGTCTCCACAACACTGCTCACCCTTGCTTGCTAGCAGGCGCACCATCTCTAAGCGCACAGGATCACCTAGCGCGTACAACACTCCGGGTAATGTAATATCTTTTCGGTCTGGATGATATAAAAATTTCATAACTTGCATTGTCTCTTAAATTGGCATATATTTTTATTATTCGATATTATCGAATAAATGAATTAAATCAGGGAGACAACTATGTCATCCGTCATAAATGTTACAGAAGCCACATTTAAACAAGAAGTTCTGGATAGTCAAATTCCAGTGTTAGTGGATTTTTGGGCCCCGTGGTGTGGCCCCTGTCGGATGGTAGCACCAGTTGTCGATGAAGTTGCTAGCGAATACGCAGGGCAGGTAAAAGTGGTAAAGTTGAACACAGATCAAAATCCCACTGTTGCTAGCCATTATGGAATTCGTAGCATTCCTACTCTGATGGTATTCAAGGGAGGGCGACAAGTCGATACAGTGGTGGGGGCTGTTGCTAAAATCAGTTTGACCAAGACCTTAACACAGCATATTCGGCAAGAATAATCAGATACATTACTAGTGATCAAGTCAGGGTTGGTAATGGGAATAATTTATAACCAATTACCAAATTCTCAGTAGTCTTTTACAGACGCGGTTCATCGCGTCTGTAATTTCTCACAGCGTAATCCTATTAAATCAAATCAGAGGAGAATCTCATGAGTACAATCACCCAAACTCAGCCTCTAGACGTACCCAAGGCCATTATTCAAAGACGTTCCATCAAGACTTTTAAACCAGATCCCATAGCACCAGAACTGCTCAAGCAATTAGTAGAGTTGACTGTAGCTGCACCTAGTAGTTTTAATATCCAAGACTGGCGGATTGTGTTAGTTCAAGACGAAGCGCAAAAAGCCGCCTTAGCAGCTGCATCTTGGAATCAAAAGCAAATTGTGGAAGCCCCAGTCACCTTCGTGTTTGCAGCAGATCCCAAAGTTGGAGAGGGAGATTTAACCCCAGTGTTTGAAAAAGCGTTGCAAACTGGCGCATGGAACGAAGGTACAGTCAACTATTTTAAAAATGCTATTCCCCAATTCCAAGCAGGACTAGGAGACAAACGCCGGGAATATGCGATTAAAGATGCGATTATTGCTGCAACACATTTAGTCTTAGCCGCAGAAAGTTTAGGACTATCTACCTGTTTTATGAATGGTTGGATAGAAGAGCAAGTAAAAAAAGTCATTGGTGCAGAGAATGAGCCTGATTTAGCGATCGCAGTTTTAGTTCCCGTGGGCTACGCTGCTGAACCCCGCTTAGATCCGGGTCGCTTGCCATTATCTCATAACGTTTTCGTAGATAAAATTGATAACCCGTATCAAGGATAAGGCAGTAACCCTTCAGGGAAACAGGCAGAGAGTCACAAATCTCAATGTCTGTTGACTAATTACTAATAATTAACCAGGAGACATCAGTATGATTGACCTATATTATTGGACAACTCCTAACGGTCATAAAATCACTGTTTTTCTAGAAGAAGTCGGCCTACCTTATAACGTAATTCCTGTAAATATTGGTGCTGGTGACCAATTTAAACCTGAATTCTTGGAAATTTCCCCAAATAATCGCATTCCGGCAATTGTTGACCATGAACCCAGTAATGGGGGTGAAGCAATCTCCGTTTTTGAGTCGGGTGCTATTCTGTTGTATTTAGCGGAGAAAACCGGAAAATTAATCCCGTCAAATCTCAGCGAACGGGTAGAAGTTTTACAATGGCTATTCTGGCAAATGGGGGGTTTAGGGCCAATGGCGGGGCAGAATCACCACTTTAGTCAGTATGCACCTGAAAAAATTGCATATGCTATTAACCGCTATGTAAATGAAACAGCACGTTTGTATGCAGTGCTGAATAAACGACTAGCAGATAGAGAATTTGTGGCTGGCGATTATTCGATTGCAGATATCGCTGCCTATCCCTGGATAGTACCCCATGAACGCCAAGGACAAAACTTAGATAATTTCCCTAACTTGAAACGTTGGTTTGCCACAATTCAGGCGCGTCCAGCAGTAATTCGTGCCTACGAGAAGGCAGAAGCTTTTAAAAATCAGGCTTTAGATGTTGAAAAATCGAGGGATCTACTGTTCAATCAATCAGCGAACACAGTTAAGTCTTGATATCTGAACATAGAGAATGTCGCTCAACTGGAAAATTCTGTGAAATTTAAAGAATAGGGAAGTAGGGTGCGTCAGCATGAAGAATATCTTACCATCGCAAGATTTTCACACATTGACGCACCCTTCTATATTGAGAATTTCCAGAAACAATCTAAGATTTAAAATCCCAAAACCACAATGAAAGAGCAGGGGTAAAGTAATTTTTCAGAAAACTGTGTTTAATGATACCGTAGTGATATGGAGGAAATACCTTGTTCTCAAAAACATTAGACCATGCCAGCAAGACAGTCTAATTGGGGCAGACTCCTCAGTCGTCATATTTCCTTGCAGACTGTTCTGATTGGTTCTGTTGTCTTACAAATTTTGGCAGTGACAGGGCTAACAGGATATTTTTCATTCCGTCACAGACAAAATGCGATTCACGACCTCACCGTTCAGTTACGAAATCAAGCCAGTAAAGAGATTCGAGACCAGCTCAATTCCTATTTAGCTGCACCGCATCAACTCAATCAAATTAAGGCAAATGCAATTCGGCTGAATCATGTCAATACCGAGGACTTTGATCGCCTCCACCCTTATCTAATAGCTCAACTTCAGGTTTTTCACTCCGTCACAAATACAGGCATCGCTACACCGTCGGGAAACTATATCTCAGTAGGGCGACAAATTGATGGCTCATTTTCTAACCCGGTAATTGATCGCTCTCAGGGGAAATTTTTGCGCTATGAACTAGATCAAGCTGGAAATCGGACGGGAGTTTTACAAGTTGCACCCTACCGCGACCCCCGTTTAGATGACTGGTATCGCTATGCCATCAAAGCAGGGAAACCCACTTGGAGTCAGATTTTCCCTTGGACTTTCAAGGAGTTTGGCATTGGGTTAATGGCAGCACAGCCCGTTTACGATGCGACAGGAAAACAGGTCGGGGTTGTCAACTCTGGACTGATTTTGGATCACATCAGCAAGTTTTTGCAAAAACTGGAAGTTACTAAATTAGGCAAAGTCTTTGTAGTTGAGGGTTCTGGGTTATTGGTTGCCACTTCAACTCAAGAATCTCCTATTCGCAGACTCGGTAATCAGAACACAGCAGAGCGCGTTTCATCCCTAGAAAGCCAGGATGCCTTGATTCGGTTGACGACTCAACATTTGCTGAATCGCTTTGGCAATCTGTCTCAAATTCAGCATCCCCAACAAATCGAATTCACCTTGGCAGGAAAACGGCAGTTTATTCAACTCACCCCCATCGTTGATCCACGAGGAATTAATTGGCTGGCAGTGATTGTCATTCCTGAATCTGCGTTTGCAGAGCAAATGAATGCTAATACTAATGCTACACTCTGGCTGTGCTTGGTGGCACTGCTTCTGTCAGCAGGCTTGGGATTTTTAACCGCTCGTTGGCTGGCTATGCCAATTCACAGATTGAGCCAAGCGGCAAAATTTATAGCAGAGGGCAATTTTGATTATCGAGTCGAGCAACAACAAAGCATCCAAGAGATCAATGCACTGGCTCAGTCCTTTAACCAGATGGCGCAGCAACTGCAAGTATCCTTTGCCAAATTGCACCAGAGTGAAGAAAAGTTTCGGCAAATGGCAGAAAACATTCAAGAGGTGTTCTGGCTAGCCGATATAGAAATTAATCAAATGCTCTATGTTAGCCCCGTCTATGAGCAGATTTGGGGACGAAGTTGTGAAAGTTTGTATGAACATCCCCGATCTTTTATTGATGCTATTCATCCAAGCGATCGCCAGCGTGTAATTAATCATTTGAACAATACCAACACACCATTTGCAATTGAGTATCGGGTTGTTCAGCCTGATGGAAAAATTCGTTGGGTTTATGATCGTGGGTTTCCTGTGGTTGACGCAACCGGAAAAGTGATCCGTCGAGCAGGTGTGGCTCAGGATATCACTGAACGCAAAATGTCTGAAGCCCGATTTCGCAATTTGGCTACGAATGTACCAGGGGTGATTTACCGCTACGTGCTTCACCCTGATGGATCTGATGAGGTGCTTTATGTGAGTCCTGGGTGTCAAAGTCTTTGGGAAATAGACGCAGCTGAAATTGAGCGAAATATTTCCCTGATCTGGAATCTGGTACATCCAGATGACGAATTAGCGATGCGAGCCTCTATTCTTACCTCTGCTCAAAGTTTACAACCTTGGCTACAGGAGTGGCGTATTATTACCCCCTCCGGTCTGCTGAAGTGGGTGCGCGGTGCTGCTCAACCAGAACCCCAAGCCAATGGCGATGTGATTTGGGATGGCTTGTTAATGGATATCAGCGATCGCAAGAGTGTGGAGAGCATCTTACAGCAACAGGTACGTCAAGCCCAAGCCCTAAATCGAGTAGTGCAGAGTATTCGTAATTCTTTGGATTTACCTACTATCTTTTCTACCACAATGGCTGAAGTGACTCAGCTTTTGGGAGTTAATCGAACAACGATCGTCCAGTATTTTCCCCATCGCTCATGCTGGCGTGTAGTCGCCTGTCACCGTATAGATGAATCACTGCCCGATATCACAGGGTTTGAAATTCCTGACGAGGGTAATTCCTATGCTGCCCAAATCAAGCAATTTCAAATCGTGCGGGTTGATGACATGGAGCAAGTGAATGATCCAGTCAACCAAGAAATCGCCAAAAACTTTCGCTCCATCTGGCTGATAATTCCGATTGTCCTCAAAGGGAAGATTTGGGGGAGCTTGTCGCTGGCAAACCCCCAAGACAAAGCTCCCTGGAAAGATGAAGAAGTCGAACTAGCCCGTCAAGTTGCTGATCAATTAGCGATCGCCATTCAGCAAGCCCAACTCTACCAACAGGCACAACAAGAACTCAGTTATCGTCAGCAGGCAGAAGCGGCATTGCAGCAACTCAACCAGGAACTAGAACAACGCGTTCAAGAAAGAACCAAGCAACTCCGCCAAGAAGTTCAGATTCGGCAGCAAGCAGAGATCAAGTTTCAGCAAATTTTTCACATTTCACCCCATGCGATCGCTATTGCCTCTTTGCAAGATCGTCGCATCATTGATTTAAATGAGGCCTTTAGTCAATTGTTTGGCTATTCCCGTGTGGAAATGGTTGGTCGTCATACCGATGAATTTCAGATGTTCATCAACCCTGCCGATCAGGGGATAGTTCAGCGATACCTCTTAGAACTTGGCAGTGTGCGTAATCTGGAGTGTATCATCCGCACAAAAACGGGAGAGGCACGCACTGCGATCGCTTCAGCCGAATTCATTGATATCGATGACCTTCCCTGTTTTCTCGTCATTGGTAATGACATTACAGATCGCAAGCAAGCAGAGGAGGCTTTGGTACAAAGTGAAGCCCGCTTTCAAAAAATTGCCGCCGCTTCCCCTGCCCAAATTCACATTCTAGTTACTCATTCGGACGGTTCTCTCATCCGCTTTGAATATGTCAGTCCGGCAGTCTGGGATCTGCGGGAAGTATCACCAGTACAACTGTTGCAAGACCCAGCACCAATCTACGACCAGATTCACCCAGATGACCGCGCTGGTTATTTTGCCGCACGAGATCACAGCCTAGAAACGATGACACCCTTGTTTCACGAATATCGTATTGTTACCCTATCAGGTCAGGTGAAGTGGGTGCGAGTGAATTCTCGCCCGGAACGTCGAGAGAACAACGAAATTTTTTGGTATGGGATCGTCCTGGATGTGAGCGATCGCAAACAGATTGAAAGCCAACTCCGAGAATCACTCCAGGAAAAAGAAGTCTTACTGCGCGAGGTCTATCACCGGGTCAAAAACAATATGCAGCTGGTTTCCAGTCTCTTGCGACTGCAAGCAAACACGACTGAAGATCCCGCCATCTTGCGGCTACTCAATGAAAGCCAGCAACGGGTGAAAACGATGGCACTAATTCATGAACGCCTCTATCGTTCTCACAATCTTGCCCGCATTCATGTTACTACCTATATTCAAGACCTAGTTAACAACTTGGTTCGCTCTTACAGCACGGCTGATGAGTCAATTCGTGTCACCCTGGATCTAGCTGATTTGGAGTTAGATTTGGATACAGCTGTCCCCTGTGGCTTAATTATTAATGAGTTGATTTCTAATGCTTTTAAATATGCCTTCCCCAATCAACAGGGCGAAATCACATTGCGATTTTCTTTGGAGGATACCAGTAACTATTGCTTGATGATTAAAGATGATGGGGTCGGAATTCCGGCTCACATTGACCCGCAGCGTACTGACTCACTGGGAATGCAACTGGTTTACGGGTTAACTCAACAACTTAGAGGCAAAATTGAGCTAGACAGACAGGAGGGTAGCCAGTTTAAAATTACCTTTAAAAAAAGGCTATAGCATGGCACAACCTCCATCTTCTTTAAATATCCTCATCGTTGAAGATGAATGGATTATTGCTTTGGATATCATGCACCATTTGAGCAAGCTGGGCTATGTTGTAGTCGGAAAGGCTGATTGTGCCGAGACAGCACTAGAACTCATCGCTCAAACCCAGCCCGACCTAGTGTTGATGGATATTTACCTGCAAGACAAAACAAACGGAATTGAGTTAGCTGAGTTGATTCGTCAGCAATTCCATTTACCAATCGTATTTTTAACCGCCCATGCCGATGCCGCGACTTTAAAAGAGGCGATCGCCACCCAACCTCAAGGCTACGTCGTCAAGCCCTTTGAAGAGCAGGATCTCAGTATTGCCATCCAGGTGGCTTGGGCAAATCATCAAGCTGAACAAGCTATACAGCAAGCACTAAAGCAAGAAAAGCAACTGAATGAACTGAAGTCTCAATTCGTCTCCATCGTTTCCCATGAATTTCGCAATCCGTTAAGTTCCCTACTGCTGTCAATAGAACTTTTGGAACAAAACTCCTTCACTCCCGAAAAACGAGCTGCTCACTTTCAACGAGCTAAAACCGCAATCAAGCAAATGGCGCAATTAATTACAGATGTTTTAGTCGTAGGCGAAGTAGAAAGAGAGCAATTCCAGTATGAATCTGAACCTGTCGATATCATCTGGTTCTGCTCTAATTTGGTAGAGGATCTGCAATCTCGTGCCAAAACTGAACACAATCTAGTCTTGACTGTTCAAGGATGCAGCGAAGGTGAACAGCCCTTTTATGAACTTGATCCCAAATTGTTGCAGCATATTCTGAATAACTTGTTGGAGAATGCCATGAAATATTCTCCAGCAGGCGGTCAAGTGACATTCCAGTTAAGATGTGAGCCAGACTCGATTCAATTCCAGATTCAAGACCAGGGTATTGGCTTAACCAAACAAGACCAGGAAAATTTATTCACCCCCTTCCATCGTGGTAGCAACGTCGGCAACATTCACGGCACGGGTTTAGGATTATCCATTGTCAAAAAGTGTGTGGATGCTCATAAAGGAAAGATTAGCGTTGAGAGTGAAGTCGGTGTTGGGACTCTATTTACAGTCAGCCTCTATGCCCAGTGCAGTGTTGATTTGAAGGGTATTGAGTCGAAATGTGCGACGTGATAGTGATCAGCCACTAGGAAAATATACTCAAAATTTTAAACTTTATTTTTCGAGATGGAAGTAAGATATTTTTAATAAAAATTAATATAGACTCCCGCCGATGCTGAGACTAATTACCGACTTCGACGGCCCCATTATGGATGTTTCCGAGAGGTACTATCGTGTTTATCAATTTTGCCTAGAAGAAATCCGCCGTCCAGGACAGTCAGTGCAAGAACTTGCTAAATCAGAATTTTGGCAGATGAAGCGATCGCGAATTCCAGAAAAACAAATTGCCTTAACTTCTGGTTTAGATGAAATGCAAGCGCAAGAATTTGCTCAATTGCGACGCAAAACAGTACATACAGAACCTTACTTTCAGTATGATATCCTTGTTCCTGGTGCGGTAGAAGCATTATTAAAAATTCAACAAGCTGGTGTTGATTTAGCGGTGATGACAATGCGTCGGGTGCGGGAATTAGACTATGCCTTTCAAAAATATGATTTAGGTAAGTTTTTTCCTGAAAATCGCTGTTATTGTCTCAGTAACGATTATGTAAAAACCCGTGATATTGAAGATAAACCTTTATTGATGACTAAGGCCGTAGGCGAACTACCACCCGCAGCCGATACTTGGATGGTAGGGGATACGGAAGCTGACATTGCAGCCGCAAAAAAGCATGATATCAAAGTCATGGCTGTGGAGTCTGGTATTCGCGATCGCACTCAATTAGAGCTTTACCACCCTGACTTCATTGTTGCAAATTTAAGCACTGCCGTGGATTTGATTCTGGAATCAAAATTGCCAAGCTTATCATCCAAAATCTAAGCTAACAACCTATTTCCTCGCTAACTATCTATTGCTATTAAGTAATAGATATTTTTTTGTCATTTTTGAACGATTCATTAGTTTCTAGTCTTGGAAAACCATGATGTTCCCAGAATAGCAAGCTACCCAAACTTCCTTAGTTTGAGGATCGTAAGTAATGCCAATAGGATTTGCTTGTACGTTGACTTTTTGTAATACTTTCATGTCGCTAGTGCGAACTTTACTGACTGAATGTTCATTATAGTTAACAACATAAAGTATTCGACCATCATCAGATAAAACCATACTGCGCGGTGCTTTGCCTGTGATGACTTTATCTACTACTTTTCTCTGACGTAAGTTAATCTTAGCAATTTTCCCCTCACCATTTAAAGAAGCATAGAGATATTTACCTTGAGGATCTATGTTCAAATGACGGGGTGAATTGCCGACATTTCTCAGCCATTTAACTGAAAAGTCTCTGAGATTAACTTCAGCAATATCACGAGAACCCATCACAGCAATATAGGCTTTTTCCGAAGTAGATTCAACTGCAATTCCGCGAGGGTAAGCACCTAATTTAATTCTTTTTATTTCCTGATTTTGATTAGCATCTACAATACTTAAATCCCAAGAACACCAGTTACTAACTAAAATTAATTGCTCATCAGGAGAAGCCGCAACAAATTTTGGGACTGAACCAACTTGAATCACTTGCTCAATCTTTAGGGTATCTGTATTGATGCGATATAAAAAACTCTTGTCAGTTTTTTGCGATGGATAACATTTATCACTTCCAGGGTTATTAAAACCACGGCCATACATTTGGTAGTTAGACACCCAAGCATACTTACCATTGTGAGAAAAACTGGCCTCAACGGGTGCGCCTCTATATTTACCTGGGGTTTTAGCGTAACCATATTTTGATAAATCCACTTCATCAGGAATGACCTTGACTAACTTATAGTCCCGGTTATACACGGTGATGGAGTGGTTATACATCATGTTTTGGGCAAAAAATAGACCATTACCCGAATAAACCACCGATTTAGGGGAAATCTTATTAGAAGAAATGGTTTTGACCAGCCGCATTTTTTTCTGTGGGCGACTAGAAGGTTTAACTGGTGGCTGGATGATTTCGATTTGAGGTGTTGATGAGAGAAAGGTGTCTGTAATTTTAGGTTCTGGCGCAGTGGCTAAAAAAGGCGTAGTGTTGAACTCTCCGACACTTGATTCTAAAGCTGATAGTGTTTGCTGACCTGCAATACCATCTACAGTTAGTCTTTTCGCTTGCTGAAATTTAATCACAGCTGTTTGTGTAGTGTCATCAAAGAAACCTGTAATGGGTTCACTGAAATATCCAGCCGCTTGCAATTTCTGTTGTAGGGAAATGACGCGATAACTATTGTCACCTTTTTTTAGCGATCGCTTTGATGTGACTTTTGGCGGTTGATCATTAGTAATAGATACAGATTCACTCGACCCAGAACCAGATGCTAAAGCCGCCAGAGTTTTAGTCCCTACAACCCCATCTGCTTTTAAGCCATTGGCTTGCTGAAAATTCATCACAGCAGTTTCTGTCAAAGAACCAAAATAGCCTGTAGGATTCTGTTGAAAGTATCCAGCTGCTTGTAATTTTTGCTGGAGAGACGCAACTTGAGGGCCTTTGTCACCCCGTTTGATAGCCATTGCTGGGTTTGGTAAACTCAAAGAAACCATAGCTAAGGACACAGCTAAGATCAAAATTCCGCTGTGGTTCTTAATCCAAGCTAGTTGCTGAAAGCACAACTTAATATCCGTAAGAGATGCTTCTTCTGAATACCCAGATGCTTCGTAACTCTCGGCTAGATGCAAATAAGCAAGTGATTCCATAGGTAGAGAGTAACTAAGACTAGTCTTAGTTGTTGTAAAATTTAGAACCTATTTTATCATAAGTACTTAAAAGGGTTGGTTTGTGTAAATGATTATTAAGCTTTTTTTATTTACTTACTGAGTAACGGTGCTGTTGCTGGTAGTTTTTCCTTGGATGACCATCACAGAACAAGGCGCGTGATGAAGTACATAATTACTCACACTACCCAAGAAAAACTCACTTAATCCAGCACGACCACGACGACCAAGCATAATTAAATCAGCAGGCCAACTGCGTGCTACTTCGCAAATGATCCGACCTGCATCACCCATATTTTGCGTAAAGCCAGTTTTTACACCTGTATCTGTAGCTGTATTGGTTAGCGATCGCAACCATTCTAATCTTTCTTGTTTGATCTGTTCCCACTGTCGAATATATGTATCCGTGGGTGCTGGTGGGACGGTGGGATAAATAGCATCAGGCTGCATAAAGATAGGACTAATATAAGGATCTTCCAACGGCGACAGAATATGCAGCAACATCATTTCTGCATTAGTTGCTTTAGCTAGAAATACAGCCTCATCGAAAATATGTTGACTAATTTCTGATTGATCTATAGCAACTAAAATCTTGTCATACATAGTCAAGAGTCTCCTATATTCTGAGGGAGTCCTAACCCCTGTATACCATATGTCTTGTAGGAGGAATATTGCTAAATGTGAAAACTTATACGTAAATAAGGTAGCGATCGCGAGTTGGTTGTTAAATTAGCAAGGAATCTCAAAAATCAAGCAAGTTAGCGGCAATCAACAATGGTATCTACTACTGCACGCTTCTCGGATGTTCAAAACCATTGGGCGCGTCCGTTTATCGAAGCCTTGGCGGAAAGACGCATTTTAAATGGTTATCCTAACGGCACTTTTCGCCCCGATAACTCAGTCACCCGTGCTGAGTTTGCAGCCATAGTTGCAGCAGTCTTTAACGTTGCTGCAAAGCGTCCCTATGTCCCTTTCATTGATATCCCGACTAATCATTGGGCAGCTGGTGCAATTAAAAAAGCTTACGAAACCGGATTTTTAACTGGCTATCCCGATAAAACCTTCGTACCCAATAATAGAATTGCCCGTGGAGATGTTTTAGTTGCTTTGGTGAATGGCTTAGAAATTGCCAATAAGATTAAACCCGATTTATTAGAAAAATTACCGCAAATTTATCAAGATCCCACTAATATTCCTGGTTATGCTAGAAATCAAATAGCGATCGCCACTAGTGTAGGTTTAGTCGCTAGTTTTCCCAATATCAAATTACTTAACTATAGTATTGCTGCGACTCGTGCTGATGTTGCAGCCATAGTTTATCAAGGGTTAGTTTATCTCGGTAACGCCCCCAAGATTAACTCTGTCTATCTTGTAGTTCCCCCCACCAATTCCCCCAGAACCGTCAAGGTTACTCATCAACGAGAGTTTCGGGGCGCATGGTTAACAACAGTTTGGAATAGTGACTGGCCTTCCAAAGCTGGACTACCTGTGGCGCAACAACAAACCGAACTAGTGGAAATTATCAAGCGACTACAAGAATTGAATTTTAATGCACTGATTTTACAAGTGCGTCCAGAGGGTGATGCTTTGTATGCTTCCTCTCTAGAACCTTGGAGTGCTTGGCTAACCGGAACTCAAGGGAAAGCCCCAGAACCATTTTATGACCCATTGCAATTTGCGATCGCCGAAGCCCACAAACGCAATATAGAAGTCCATGCTTGGTTCAACCCTTACCGCGCCAAAACCAGCATTAAAGGTACTCCTAACGTCCAGCCCCAAATAGCTTTAACCAATCCAGAGGTAGTATATCAATGGGGCAATCAACTATGGATGGATCCAGGCTCAAAAATTGTGCAAGATAGAGCCTATAACGTCATTATTGACGTTGTGCGGCGATATGATATTGATGCTGTTCACCTGGATGATTATTTTTATCCCTATCCCATCCAAGGCCAATCATTTCCCGATGATAAAACCTACGCCGCATATAAATCTACTGGTGGCAAACTCAGTGTAGAAGACTGGCGACGGGAAAACGTCAATCAAATGGTGCTGCGACTATCACAGGGAATTAAAGCCACTAAATCTTATGTCAAGTTTGGTATCAGCCCCTTCGGGATTTACCGTCCCGGACAACCACCGGGAATTACTGGTTTAGATGCTTATAATGTCTTGTACGCTGATGCTAAAAAATGGTTAGAACAAGGCTGGGTAGATTATATCGCCCCGCAACTATATTGGCGCATAGACCAAACCAAACAAAGTTACCCCGTATTACTGAAATGGTGGACAGGAATTAATCCCCAGCGACGACACATTTACGCAGGTAACAACATTGGACAATTAGATGGTAAAGCTTGGAAAGATGAAGAAATAGACAAACAAGTGAAAATCAGCCGCAACCTAATTTCAGATTTATCATTGGGGAACATTTTCTTCAGCATGAGTTCCATTACTGAAAATCGCCAAGGTATTGCTGATAAATTTAAAGGTTCTCTTTATGCTACACCTGCGATCGCACCTGCAATGTCTTGGCAAAATCAATCTGCACCACCCCCACCCAAAGAATTACAATTCAACAACGGTAAACTCAATTGGCAACCAGGAGATAATCAACCTGTACGTTCATGGACACTTTATCGTCAAAGTGGTGACACTTGGACACTGCAAAGAATCTTATCGGCTGGAACAACTTTCGCTACCGTGCAGCCAGGAACTTACGCTGTGTGTGCGGTAGATAGATTAGCCAATGAAAGCGAGGGTGTAGTAATTACCGTGAGTTAATCATTATATAAATTGGTAGTAAGGGCTTTAGTTCTGAGAAAATAAGCACTAAAGTTCTTAACTAATAACCTAACTTTTCAAGTATGCAATTTTTGAAGAAAATCTGGCGTTTACCGAAAATTATTTATTTAGTTGTAACTCTGGCGATCGCGATTTTCATCATTGGCTTATTCTTAATTAATTTTGATACAGGTGCTATTGAAATTAGCAGTATAGAGTTTATTGGACAAGCCACATTACCAAAAGGTTTATCTTTTCAAAAAACGGAAGTTGGTGGTTTATCTGGGATTACTTATGATGTTAAAACCGACCTTTACTATGCTATCTCTGATGACCGGGGACAAAAAGCACCAGCGCGTTTTTACACTTTCAAAATAGATTTAAATCAAGGCCATTTACAAGATAGTGGTGTCAAGACTGTCGGTGTTACTAGACTATTAAATAATCAGAATCAGCCATTCCCAGACAGTGAAACCGATACAGAAGGAATAGCTGTCACTAAAGATGAAACAGTCTTTATTTCTTCCGAAGGTGATGTCGCTCAATTCATTCAACCTTTTATTCAAGAATTTAACTTAGCATCTGGCAAAGTTACTCAAACACTACCTATCCCCAAAAAATTTTTACCTGATAAAAAAAGCCAACAAGGTATCCGCAATAATTTGGCCTTTGAAAGCCTCACCATTACACCTGACAACAAATATCTATTTGCAGCTACAGAAAACGCGCTAATTCAAGATGGGGTAGTAGCTGCACCTAATACTGGCACTTCTTGCCGCATTTTGCAGTACAATCTCACTAATAATCAACCAGAAAAAGAATTTCTTTACCAAACTGAACCTGTAACATCATTATTTAATCCTACGGGTAAATTTGCCAGTGGATTACCTGATTTACTGGCTTTAGATAATCATGGTCACTTTCTCAGTATAGAACGCTCTTTTACTGGGTTGGGATTTACCGTTTTCTTATTTCAAGTATCTCTAACAGATGCAGAGAATATTAATCATCACAATAGTCTATTAAAAGTCAATACTAAAAACATTAAAGCTGCACAGAAAAAACTAATCTTAGATTTAAGAAGGCTCGATGTGCCACTAGACAATATAGAGGGTTTAACCCTAGGCCCAAAACTGCCTCATCGGCAACGTTTATTAATACTAGTTAGTGATAATAACTTTAATTCTATACAACGCACGCAATTTTTAGCTTTTAAACTCAAAATTGTGTCACCACTCACGAGATTATTGCGTCATATTTTTACCCAAAATTAGCTCAAATTGCTGAAAGAATATTTATGTTAAGTAAATTCACTGTGGTTATATGGCTAGGAATTTGAGTTTTATTAGGGATTAAGTAAATTCTCTCATATCTTTTGTTTAATCAATATGTTACATAATATTTAAGGATTTTTGTCGAAGTATGAGCAAAATTCTACCTAAAGTTTAAGCTGTTTATTTACAATTATTTTCAGATTGCATAATTAGCTATGTTAGGTTTAATAAAATCTGAAAAATTCAAATTAGTGACTAAAGAAATTAACCATTATTTGATAGCGTAAAATTTCCAAATATGGTCAACTCAAAGCCAGAGCCAGATGTTTATATTGGAAAATTTTTAAACAATCGCTATTTAATAATAGATCTGATTGGCAAAGGTGGTATGGGGCGAGTTTACTTAGCCGAAGATACAGCTAAGGGTGGTAAACAAGTTGCATTAAAAATCCTCATGCTGAATTTAGTTAATCAACAGTTATCTCAACGTTTTGCTAGAGAAATTTTCATTGGCGCGCAATTAGGACGTAAAAGTAAACAAATTGTTCGTGTATTGAGTTATGGCGTAATTGATCACAGAACGCCATTTTACGTCATGGAATACCTTCAAGGTAAAAATCTGAAACAGATCCTCAAATCCCAGCCACTAACAACCGGAAAATTTTTAGATATTTGTTATCAAATTTGTTTAGGTTTAGAATGCGCTCACCAAGGTATTACGCTCAAAGGTGAAATTTATCCAATTTTACATAGAGACATCAAGCCAGAAAATATTTTTATTACTCAAGATAACCAACAAAATGAAATAGTCAAAATTCTAGATTTTGGCATTGCTAAATTTTTGACAGAACGTAGTGGGATGACATTGACTGATTCTTTTATTGGCAGTTTACCTTACTGTTCTCCAGAACATATGGAAGGACGCAAATTACTTGATGTCCGTTCTGATATTTATAGTTTGGGAGTGTTAATGTTTGAAATGTTAACAGCCAAACATCCATTTCATCCACAAAGTAATTCTTTCGGTAATTGGTATCAAGCTCATCGTTTTCAAACCCCCCCCACATTTACAGAAATTGATGAGCAATTAAAAATACCCCAAGAATTACAAGATTTAGTAACGAATTGTTTAGCAAAAGAAGCAGGCGATCGCCCACAAAATATTCGGCAAATATTACAAGTTTTAGAACTAGTTAAAAATAAAATAGCTGCTAATGTGAGTAATAATGATGTCTGGGAAAGTTTGCCTACAGTACAGTTAGTACCTGTAACTTCTATTTCTGAAAAAGAATGCTTACAAAAAACTTGGCCAAGAAACAAACCAATTAAAGCCATTGGTTTTCCTCACTTACTGCACACAACTCAAGGTATTATTCCTACATACTGGGCAATGTTACCCAAACAAGAAATTGCCCAATTTTTAAGTAAAAATCATAGCACTGAGTTTATTCATAAAATGACTGCATACCCGATGATATTGTGGGTAGCAGTGCTATATGATGCTCAATTATCACTAATTCGTTGGTTATCATCTTTCATAGATTTAAAAGAAAACAAAGGGCAGAAAATTATCCAGATATTAGCAGATACAGGATATTATCATTTACTATTTTTTGCCCTAGAAGAGCCTAATAATTGCGCTCAAGTTATGACATTAACACTCACAGCCAAACAAAGACAACAATTATTAGATTGGTTGAACTTTACGCAGAGTTTTCCAACAAATACATCAATTACATCTGAAGAAGCTAAAGCTAACCTTAAAGGTGAATTTGAAAAGATAAAATTTGAAATTATGCAGAATTTAGCTGCTAATAAACAACTTGATAGGTTTGATTTAAAAAGTTGGCTATCTCAGTTAATTGAAAATTTTATTCAGTTATTTAAACATAAAAATAATCAATAAAACTTCTTATGTGAATTTAAAAATAATGGCAAGATTAGAGGTTATATAAAGTGAATTCAAGTGCATTTGCATCTAAAAAGAATACAGAACTGATTGCCAATCGCTACCAGTTGAAAAAGATGATTGGGATTGGTGGTATGGGTGAAGTTTTTTTAGCAAATGATATGTTACTGGGAGGAACACCGGTTGCCATTAAATTCTTAACACAAACGCTATCTGATCCTAAAATTCACAAAGACTTTGCTCGTGAAGCACTGATGAGTGCAGCCTTGAGTCAAAAAAGCCTACATATTGTCAGAGCATATGATTATGGTGTAAGTGATCAAGGAAAACCGTTTTATGTGATGGAATATTTAAACGGTCAGAGTTTGAAGGATTTAATTCCCTTAACATTACCAAACTTTATCAATTTGACGCGCCAAATTTGTCTAGGTTTACAGTGCGCTCACCAAGGAATTCAAGTTGATGGTAGGATTTGCCCTTTAGTACATCGTGATATTAAACCAGCCAATATATTAGTTATTCCCGATCCCATCTTAGGTCAGTTAGTAAAAATTCTGGATTTTGGCATCGCAAAATTTTTAAATTATGCAGCGACAGTCAGTACTAATAGAGGATTTAATGGGACATTACCCTACTCTTCACCTGAGCAACTAGAAGGGGAAAAATTAGATAGTCGCTCTGATATTTATAGCTTGGGTGTCATGATGTTTGAGATGTTAACTGGTGCTAAACCTTGGCAACCAGAGACAGATTTATTCGGTGCTTGGTATAAAGCACATCATTTTGAAGCACCACGTACCATTACTAAGGTTAAACCCCAGCTAAAAATCCCGCCACAGATTAACGATTTGATTATGGCTTGTTTAGCTAAAAAACCAAGCGATCGCCCCCAAAGTGTGGGAGAAATTCTGCACGTTTTGGACAGTACAGAACAATCGCGATGTGCTGATCTTCCTACAACTTTAACCCCTAAAATTACGCCTACAGTAACTATCGGTTCTCAATTACAACTAGCCTTAAAAAAAAATTATCAACAATTTATCTGGCCTCAAGATAAACCCAAACAAGAAATTGTTTTCCCTCATTTAATTAATACTCCGCAAGCATCTATTGCTTCACTGTGGCTGATGCTACCATCCACAGAAATTCAGAAGCGTTTACATTCTCAACTCCACAACCGCTTTATTTTTGTTTCATCACCTCATCCCATGCTTTTATGGGTGACACTACTCCACAATCAAGAACTAGAACCTAAGTGGCTTCCCTGCTACCTAGATATGCAAAGTTCTCACAACCGTCAGTTAGTGACATCTTTAATCAACAATGAAAGCTATCCTCTAATTTGTTTTGTTCTAGAACCGCCCCATTCTTGTACTCAAGTTCTCAGTAGTGAAATTGATCCTAGCCAAATACAAAAGCTGAAATTGTGGGTTGAACAAAGTCAAAAACTACCACCCGCTAACCAACTCCAGTTAAGTAAAAATCTACTGAAGCAGCAGTACAAACAATTGCAGTCGCAAATCCTCAAAGAGATAGCCTCAATGTCACAAATTGTGGCATCAGCCAATCTCAAACACCAGCAAGGAGGTTAGGAAAATAGCAATTAAGCAAAAAGACTCTTTGCTTTGGGAGGGTTTAGGGGTATAAGCAATACTGTTCGGTTAAGGAATTTCTTGGTTAAGGCAGGGGAAGCAAGGGGAGAAGAGACGCAGGAAGAGAAGTTGCCAGGAGGGTTTCCCTTCAAGCAAGCTACAAGTCGAGAAACCCCCAAAATAGGACTAGCGATGCTCCCGCTACACTAAGACCACGTAACTGCCTTTCCTACACCCTTACGCACCTTCCCGTAATTTATCTAAAACGCTTCTATCTTCTAAGGTGGAAGTATCACCAGTTACCTCTTGTCCGGCGGCGAGATTTCGCAGTAAACGCCGCATAATTTTACCCGATCGCGTTTTAGGTAATGCGTCAGTAAAGCGGATTTCACCAGGACGAGCGATCGCACCAATTTCTGCAACTACGTGCTTTTTCAGTTCTTTACTCAAGTCTTCACTGGCTTGATAAGTTCCTTCTAAAGTCACAAAAGCTACTACATCTTCGCCTTTGAGTTCATCTGGCTTACCGACCACCGCCGCTTCAGCAACTGCCGGGTGAGACACTAGGGCTGATTCGATTTCCATTGTACCGAGGCGGTGTCCTGAAACATTAAGAACATCATCTACTCGTCCCATCACCCAGAAATAACCGTCTTCATCTCTTCTCGCGCCATCACCAGCAAAGTAAGTATACTGCCCATCTTGGGGGGGAATATGTTCCCAATAGGTGCGGCGGAAGCGTTCTGGGTCGCCGTAGACCGTCCGCATCATCCCCGGCCAGGGATGACGTACTGCTAAGTAACCGCCTTCGTTATCACCAACAGAATTACCGTCCAAATCTACGACATCGGCCAGGATTCCAGGGAAGGGTAGAGTTGCTGAACCTGGTTTCGTGGGGATTGCTCCTGGTAGGGGTGTAATCATAATTCCACCAGTTTCTGTTTGCCACCAAGTATCCACAATTGGGCAACGTTCCCCACCAATCACGCGGTGATACCACATCCAAGCTTCGGGGTTAATTGGTTCACCAACAGTTCCTAGCAAGCGTAATGAAGACAAGTTACGAGCTTTGGGGAGATGTTCACCCATCTTAATAAATGCCCGAATTGCTGTTGGTGCGGTGTAGAAAATATTAACACCATGTTTTTCGATAATATCCCAGGTACAACCAGGATTAGAAGCACGCGGCGCACCTTCATACATCAGTGTCGTTGCACCGTTGGAGAGAGGGCCATAGACAATGTAACTGTGACCTGTAATCCAACCCACATCGGCAGTACACCAATAGACATCTGTATCTTGTAAATCGAAGATCCATTTGGTGGTCATGTGGCTATATAAGTTATAACCGCCAGTGGTATGGACTACACCCTTGGGTTTGCCGGTGCTACCAGAAGTGTAGAGAACAAACAGCATATCTTCACTGTCCATTGGTTCAGCAGGACAATCAGCAGATACGCCTTTTTGTAAATCATGCCACCAATGGTCACGTCCGGGTTCTATGTGAGTTTTCTGCCCAGTGCGCTGCACTACCAGAACATCTTTAACACTGGGGACAAGACCATCAGCTAAGGCTTTATCTACCTGTTCCTTGAGGGGAACGATCGCATCTTTACGCCAACCCCCATCGGCGGTAATCACTAACTTCGCTTCAGCATCATTTAAGCGATCGCGCAACGCCTCGGCACTAAAACCACCAAATACCACACTATGGGGTGCGCCAATTCTGGCACAAGCTAACATCGCGATCGCCGCTTCAGGAATCATCGGCATATAGATTCCAATGCGATCGCCTTTCTGCACACCCAGTTGCTTCAATACATTCGCAAACTGACAAACTTCCCGATGCAGTTGAGCATAGGTAAGAGTACGAGAATCTCCTGGTTCGCCTTCCCAAATCAAGGCGGCTTTATTTTTGCGCCAAGTAGTCAGGTGTCTGTCAAGACAGTTGTAAGAAATATTTATTTTTCCACCCACAAACCACTTTGCAAAAGGTGGTTGCCAATCTAAGACTGTGTGCCATTTTTCAAACCAGTGCAACTCTGATTGAGCCAAATCTGCCCAAAATTTCTGCGGATCAGCTTTAGCTTGGTCATAGATGCGTTGATATTCTTCTAGACTTTTAATCTGAGCTGCCTGCGAAAACTCACTAGTGGGATGAAATAAACGCTTCTCTTGTAGGATTGATTCTATGGTTGATTCAGACATAATGATTGCTGGTAATAGCGTTGTGACTGAAAACTATTCTGTACTCAAATTCAGGCAAAAGAGCTTTGATTTTTTTTAAGCAAATTGTGGGAGTAGGGAAGTAGGGGTGTAAGGGTGTAGGGGTGTAAGAGTGTAAGAATTCTGCCGTGAGATTTAGAGCCTTTTAAAGATCCACTGAGCATTCGACGAAACTCTCAGCAAAGACTTTGCTGAACGTCTAAACGAGTTTTTTAAGATCCAAACCCCTAAACCCCCAAACCCCTACACCCTTATACCCTTACACCCCCACACCCCTACTTAAATATCCCCTTGGTAGGATGTTGTTGTTTAAAACACTTTTATAAGTTTACAGAATGGAACATTGAATGGCGCAAACAGAGGATTGTGAATTTAAGCGTCAAAGTCATTGTTTATAACGTATAACTTTTGATACACATCTACTCTAGCGATCGCTATAGGAGTGGATGATTGGTTTGTTATTTTTTGATCCAGTATGTCTAACTATCCTTGGCAGTGTGTGAGAGTGAAATTAATTTGGCAATTGTTGTCTATTCATCCCCTCAATTTATTTATGGGGATTACCTTCTGTCTTCTGCCTTCTGCCTTCGGGCTTCTAGCACCCGCATCAGCACAAGTGACGGAATATTGTCGAATATCCCCCAATGCTGTCAAAACTAAAGAAAATTTACGTTTATTAGCCCTCAAAGGGAATAAAGATGCTAACAGACGCTATCAGCAATTAATGCAAAAACACGCCCAAGAGGTGCAGCAATGTCGTAACCGGACTTGGCCGAAAATCCAAGCTGTTTGGTTACGTTTATATACTTGCGATCTCAAACCAGGGGCTATAGACCAAATTATGGATCGAGTGATTAATGATGGCTATAACCAAGTGTATCTAGAAGCATTTTATGATGGACGCGTCTTGTTACCCGCAGCAAGTAACCCTACAGTTTGGCCTTCAGCGATTCGCAATCCTGGTGCGGAAAAAGCTGATTTACTTGCCACAGCCATTAAAAAGGGGAAGCAACGGGGGTTAAAAGTTTATGCTTGGTTGTATACGACTAATTTCGGTTACAGCTATGCACTGCGGCGAGACAGAGAAACTGCGATCGCTCGTAACGGTAAGGGTCAAACTAGCTTATATGTTGTAAATGATAGCAATCAAGTATTTATCGACCCTTACAACGAACAAGCCAAACGCGACTACTACCGCCTAGTGCAAGAAATCTTACGCCGCCGTCCCGATGGTTTGTTGTTTGACTACATCCGTTATCCCCGTCAAGCTGGTAGTGATTCCATCGCCACTAAAGTCACGGATTTATGGTTATTTACTAAAGCTACCCAAGAAGCTTTATTTCGCCGCGCCCAAAATAACAAAGGGCTAGAGTTAATCCGACGTTTTTTAGGCAAAGGATACGTCACAGCCGGGGATATTAGCGAAGTTGATCAACTCTATCCCCAAGAAAATGAACCCTTATGGCAAGGTCGCACTCCACCAGCACAAGAAAAATCTCTTCTGTCTCCGAATGAGAGACAACCGCTACTACAAACAGAATTATGGTTGTTGGCCGTAGCCCATGCTATGCAAGGTATTGTAGATTTTGTTACCCTAGCTAGTCATCCAGCGAAACAACTCGGTATTCCCTCTGGTGTGGTATTTTTCCCAGAAGGTAATCAAACTGTGGGACAAGGATATGATTCCCGTTTGCAACCGTGGGATCAGTTTCCTAATTCCTTGCAGTGGCATCCCATGTCTTACGGAACTTGCGGTAATGTTAGCTGTATTGTGGAACAAGTGCAACGGGTTGTGAGTTTCGCCAAGCCAGGGACAAAAATCATCCCGGCTTTAGCAGGGAAATGGGGAGAATCAGTGAGTAATCGTCCTTCATTAGAAGCACAAATGCAAGCATTAAAACAATTTGCACCCAAGCTTCAGGGGGTTAGCCATTTTGCCTATTCTTGGCAGTATCCAGACCATGATAGCGATCGCAAATTCTGCCGTTAGGATAACTTTTTATCGAGAGGTTGATCTGAGCAATCGGCTACGCTAGGCGGTTACGCCATCGCTTTCTCTGTTTCCATCCTCTAAAATAAAGCCATAAGATTTTCGGTTGAACCTATGACTGCGACACTGCTGACACCACCGAATGAAATGATTCACCTATCGGGGATTAGCTGGCAGACTTATGAGAGATTACTAGAAGAATTGAGCGATCGTCGTCTGCGGTTGACTTACAATCGTGGCTATCTAGAAATTATGTCCCCTTCCCCAGAACATGAAAGATTTAAGAAAGTTGCAGGGCGTTTTGTTGAGACAATCGCGGAAGAACTGGATCTAAGTATAGAACCATTGGGTTCAACCACCTTAAAAAGTCCTGAACTGAGTGGTGCAGAACCAGATGAATGTTTCTACATTCGTAATATTGCCCTAGTTCGAGGAAAAAAACGGCTGGACTTAACACAAGACCCCGCACCTGATTTAGTTGTGGAAATTGATGTCACCAGTAGTTCCGATAGTCGTCTGCGAGTCTATGCAGATTTGGGTGTAGCAGAAGTTTGGATTTATAACGGGGAATCCCTCGTGATTAAGCAATTACAAAATGACACCTATATCACCTCCCAAACTAGCCAATTCTTTGTCAACTTACCCATTCCAGAAATTGCTGGATTTTTGCAAAAAGCCGAAACAATGGATTATCTGGAGTTGGTGAAAATATTTCGTGATTGGGTGAAAAGTCAGATCGGGAAATGATAATGTGATTGCACTACTGCTCACTAGCTGCCGTTAGTATGAATTGTTAATCTAAACAGTGTTAATTATCATCATTAGCATTCCGCAAGAGATCAAGATGCAATATTGTAAAATAGGTAAAAGCTAAACCCGCCAGTCTGCTAATTGTGTGGCTAAAAAATAACGTACATGATCAACGAAAGTTGCTCCCCATTGTCTAGTACCGTGTCCCATTCCAGGAACTACATAACAATCACCATCTGGGAATTTTTGGGCGCAATTTTGAGCATCTTTGAGATTTACCATTGGATCGTTAGCACCAATTAAAAAGCGCACTCGACGGGGTAACTTGACTTGTTCGACATAGTTCATGGGATTGCATTCCCACGCAAATTCATCTTGATACTTAAGATTTTTAGCTAGTTGTAAAAGTTTGACGACTGGCGTTAAATCAGGTTGCAATCGGTCCAGAATTGACTCTGCCATTCCACCTAAAGGAGAAGCAGCGATGTCTGGTAAAAAGTTATATCCCCAACTTTTAGCAAAAGATTTCAGATCCGCATGACCAATAGTTCCCAGCAATCTCTCTCCTAAACCATTGGCAGTGAAGGCGTAGGCTGACAGCAACACACCCATACTCACCCCAAATAATGCCAGTCTGGGATCACAAAGTCCATAGCGATCGCCACAAAATTCTCTGACTCTAGCAATATCATTAGCTGTACTGCGAAATATCGATAACAGCATGGCTGTATCAAAAGCAATTCCTCGGTCAAGTAAGGGTTTAATCTCGTGCTGTGCCAAACTTGTAAAGGAGCGTACTAAACTCCGTTCACCCGCCAGGGGCGTATCAAATAAAGCAACTGCTATACCCATGTGGGTGAGTGTGGGGACGATGAAAGCATTCCAACCATAGGGCGCACACATCCCCTGTAAACCGATGACTAAAGGTGTGTGTTGTCTGGGGCGATGCTGGGGTAAAAATACCGACACCGGAAAGCCGCTTAATCGTTCATCGATATCACTTACCCCCGTATAAGGATAAGGCTCATAGAACCAATAGCGATCGCCTCTCACACCTGCAAAAGTAATTTCATCAGCCCCGGAAATTATCATAGTTCTGGTAGAAATTTTTCCGCTTCCCTTTTATTTTGTTTCCATCCAGTTTTCACCTGCTCTCACTTCTACTACTAATGGCACACTTAAATTCACTGCACCTTCCATTACCGATTTAATTTTTGGTTGTAATTCTTCCCACTCATCAGGAGGAACTTCAAAAACTAATTCATCGTGAACTTGTAACAACAAGCGCGCTTGATAGTTTTTTAGAACTTCATGGAGTTGCACCATTGCAATTTTAATGATGTCTGCACTTGAACCTTGAATTGGTGCATTAGCAGCGGAACGGAGTAAGCCTGCATCGTAAGCACCGAGATTTTTCAATTTGCTCAAATTGATGTCTTCTGGTTTGCTACCTTTGAGTTTACTTAAACTTTGATTAGTAAACTCAAAATACCGCCGACGACCGAGGATAGTTTCGACATATCCTTGAGATATCGCTTGTTTTTTCACTCCTTCTAGATAAGCGAAAATTTCTGGATAGCGATTATTAAATCGTTTAATAAATTCATTAGCTACATTTTTATCAATCCCTGTGGAACGGGAAAATTTTAACGAACCCATACCATAAATTACACCAAAATTAATAGTTTTAGCTATTCTGCGCTCATCGGCTGTAATATCTTCTTTTTCAAAGACTAACTTTGCCGTCACAGTATGAATATCTTCATTCTGTTGATAAGCTTTTACTAAAACAGGTTCTTGGCTCAAATGCGCCAAAATTCTTAACTCAATTTGGGAGTAATCAGCAGCCACCATTAACCAACCTGATTCGGGTAAAAAAGCCTTGCGAATTTGGCGACTAAAGGCTGTGCGAATGGGGATATTTTGTAAGTTGGGATTAGAAGAAGATAGCCTACCAGTTGAGGTGGCTGTTTGATTGAAATTGGTATGAACTCTGTGGGTATCTGAACGCACCAATGCTGGTAAAGCATCTACATAAGTAGACTTTAATTTCGAGAGAGTCCGATACTCAATAATTGCATTTACAAAACCAGTTTCATCAATTTCTTGCAGTTTTTCTAAAGTGGCTGCATCGGTAGAGTAACCAGTCTGAATTTTTCGCGAATATTTGGTACTCAAACCCAGTTTTTCAAATAATATATGACTTAATTGCTTAGGAGAACCTAAATTAAAAGTTTCGCCGGCGATTTCTGTGGCTTGTTCGTGTAATTTTGCTAAATCTATTTCTAGTTGCTGAGAAAGTTCTCTTAAGTAATCAGAATTAATGCGGAATCCTGTATATTCAATTAACGCTAAAACAGCTTCTAGCGGTTGTTCTACGTCTGTTAATAGCTGAGATAAAGCAGGAATCTTATCTAATTCCTCACGCATTTTCGGCACAAGCTGCCATGTCGCATAGACTTGCAAACAGCAATAATTAGCCACAGACGAAATACTAATATCCGCAATGGTTTTACCTTTGGGAACTAAATCAATATAGTTGGTTAATTTTAATCCCAAATAACGCAAGGCTAAATCAGTAAGGTTATGGCTAGTATCTGGATTCAAAACATAACTAGCTAACATGGGGTCAAAGACAATTCCCGCTAAGTTAATTCCTTGTGTGCGGAAAACTAAGCGGTCAAATTTACCATTTTGGAATGTTTTAGGATAGTGATCACTTTCCAAAATTGGTTTGAGTGCTTTGAGTGCGATATCTTGATTTAGATTATCTCCTGCTTTATGGTTGATGGGAATATAGGCTAATTCATCAGGTGCAGTTCCCCAACAACAACCAATACCTACTAATTCCGCGTCTCTTGGTTCTAAATCACTAGTTTCTGTGTCCCAAGCAACGGGGTTTTTTGCACTAGTAAATGTTTGTAAGATCTCGACCAACTCTTTTAACTGCCCTTCATTATTAATGATGCGCGGTTGAATTGGAGAATCAAATTTTTGTTGTTGCTGTGCAGCTTGTGTCTCTTCAAAGGAATAAAAATCTGCATCATCCGTAAAGCTTGCTTCTGTATCAATAGTAGATGCTGCTGCAATTTCCTCAACTTGCCCACCAAATTTTTGCTGTAGGGCGTTGATTTTCTTAAGGTAGGAGTTGAATTCTAATTTCTCTAAGATAGGGATAAGAACGCTATTATCAAAACCTTGAAGTTTACTGTCTTCTAAATTTACTTCTAGGGGAACTTCTACAATTATTTTGGCTAGATATTGAGATTTATATGCGTCGTCTTTTCCTTCTATGAGTTTTTTCTGAGTCGCGCCTTTAATTTCATTTATAGATGCGTAAATTTGATCTAAGGAATCGTAAGTATTGAGTAATTGAACGGCGGTTTTTTCTCCAATTCCTCTCACGCCGGGAATATTATCGGATTTATCGCCACACAAGGCTTTAAAATCAACAACTTGTGTAGGTAGAATACCAAGTTTGTCTTTAACTTGTTCTGTGCTGAATTCGGTAATGCTATTTGTAGCCCGCTTGAGCGCGTCAGGACTAAAATTTAAGACAGTGATTTCCTTGGTGGGGTCAATGAGTTGAAATAAATCGCGATCGCCTGTTAATATCTTCACCCTATACCCCGCAGCAGTCGCTTTCTGCGCCAATGTCCCTAACACATCATCGGCTTCATAACCAGGTGCAGTGTAAATGGGTAGATTAAAACCTTGCAATAACTCATGCAGATTTTTTAAATCCGGGACAAAATCTTCTGGTGTTCCGGGACGATCAGCTTTATAGGTATCGTCGGCTTCGTGGCGAAAAGTCGGTAAACCTAAATCAAATGCGATCGCCATTGCTTGCGGCTGTTGTGTATCCATGACTTCCAACAGCGACTTGATAAAGCCAAAACACACACTAGTGGGAATTCCCGTTTTAGTACGCAGTCCGCCATCTCGTCCTTTGGCGAAAGCAAAATAAGAACGAAAAGCTAGAGAGTGTCCATCTACGAGGATGAATGTAGGACGGGTAGTAATTTGAGTAACAGAAGTTTGAGACATAGCCATATTGTAGCTAGAAGCTTGCATCACAAAAACAACGAATTAGTGAATACCTGCTACCCTACTCAGTGCTGCCTATATTTTTTGTCTCTATCTTTAATAATTTTTGTAAAAGCTTTATAGAAAATTAAGTATATTCCTCAAGCCTATTTATAAAGTTCCAGAGTTAGAAAGTAGGTGAGAAATCTTGCTAGTGATCATTGTTTAAGAAGATTATCATCCATGACAACAACACTGTTTCAGACTCTAGGCACTGCTACAACATTGGTGGGAATCATTGTCACAGCTGGTTCTGCTAATGCAGCTTCCCTTACGAAAACAGCTAGCACTAGCCTTGTAATTACTGACATCATTCAATCTATTGGTATTGAACAATTTAACTCGTCTCTCGGTACTCTCCAAAGTGTAACCGTAGACTTTACTGGCAATATTCAAGGAGATGCAGGCTTTGAAAACAGAAGCCCAAATCCGGCTCAAATAACTGTTACACTTGGCGGAAACTTAAGTTTGGCTCTCAACAACCAATCTCTATTGACACTAAATCCACAGAGTGTCACTAATTACCAAGCTGCTGCATATGATAACAACAATGATTTCGGTGGGACTTCTGGACAGACGATATTAGGACTCATGGCTTCCCAATCTGGGATTTACACTTCTACAGATAGCCAGTTGTTACCGTCTTTTATCGGTAATGGCAATGTAAACTTTCTCTTCTCAGGTTTTGCTAACTCCATCATTACAGGTTCAGGGAATATTAGCTCTTTTGTAGATACCCTAGCTCAAGCAAACATCCAAGTTACTTATGACTACGAACCAGTTCAATCTGTACCTGAAGCTTCGGTTGTGTGGGGTATTGGTTTAGTTGCAGGTATTAGCCTATTATCTCAACGCCAAAAAAGTGGACTGAAAACATCAAATTAACAGAAGCTGGTTAAAAACTCAATCCCAAAAAACCTAGGTTGATTCTGCATAACCTAGGTTTTTTTGGGATTGAAATTGAACTTAAAAAGGTGGTAATTCTTGGAGAATAGTAAAGCGAATATGATTAATTGCTAAGTCACCTATAGGAATATCTTCTTTTGTTAACCTTTTGCCTTGGCTACTTAATGTTTCAAAAGATATGCCTTTGCCAATTTCGATGTGATACCAACACAAACCCATGAAAAAGCGAGTGGGATAAGGGCCGTAATCACCTAAATCATCAGGATTTGATTCCATTGGCAACCAACCCATACCGGGTATGTAGAATTCTAACCACACATGATTAAAATCTGGTTGTAGGGGAACTCGTTGATGTTCACCATTTGGGGGGCATTTGTATCTGCCCACTGTACGGCAAGGAATGCCATTTAAGCGACATAATGCCAACAATACGCCCACGTACTCCCCACAAGAACCTACACCTCTTTCTAAAACTACATCTGGCGTATCGATGTAGGGTTTGATGCCATAGGATAGTTCATCGTAAACGTAGTTGCGGATGCTGTACATTTTCCGCAGTAGATTTGTTTCTGAACCAATGGCATCACGGGCAGAACGGCGCACAATGGGGGTATCCATTGCTAAATCATCGTTATCTACCAGATAGCGAGACTGAATTTCTGGGGAGATTTCGGGAGTATCTTCCACATCTTTGGGGGTGATGCGATACTTAATTCCCCGCACTTCTAATTGTGCTTTCCAGCCAAATATGTGCCGTTCGCCAGGAACTAGGGACTCAAATTTAAACACAGCCACCCGTTGTCCATCAATAATTTCTTCTGTGAAGGGGATACCGATAGGTTCAACGTGTTTTACTTTCTGGCGTTCGGTTTCCGAGGGAAGGGCAATTCGCCATTCCACATCAAGTAAATACACTTCTTCTAACGGGGCTATTTCCTCAGCATAGGACATTTCAATCAGATAGCCATTAGAGAGAGCGTATTTCTGATCTGGTTCGTGATGATAATACAGGGGGTGAATGAAAGTGCGATCGCGGTACGTTAATTCATGATTCGGATCAGCATTGGGGTTATCCCGAATGTAAGGCTCTTCTGAGGCATAGGCCACAAACAGAGTTTCCTTACCTGTTTGCGTGTCTAGGTGAACTGCTATGCCTGTAGGTGAATCAAAAGGAGTTAAAACGCTAAATCTGACTTCCCCTGTGGCTCTATCCATAGAGTAGACCGTTTGTTCTGTGCGATCGCAGATCCATAGAGTTTCTCGATTCACAGCTAAATTTTCTACCCCAACCCCAGGAGTATAAAATCTAGTAATTTCTTTGCGGCTATCACGGTCATAAATTAGGATATAACCTAATTTTTGGCAACTAACGTAGACTGTAGAATCCCAAACAGCAACACCATCAGCAGCGTAGGGTAAGGTAGCAAAATGTTCTAAACCCAAAGACGGGAGTTTGGATACATAAACACTATTACCACGAGTGACCCACAGTGTATCCTCCCAGACAGCTAAACCTGTCACCTCACTAAATTCTTTGGTTTGATGAGGGTTGAGAATTCTACTGTTATCGGTATGAGGGTCAATTTCTAATAAATGTCCCTTAATGGTGTCAATTGCAATCAGTCGATCTTGGAGAAATGCAATGCCACATAAAGTAGCAGCAGTCAATGGTCGAATTGTCCTTTGCCCAAACATTTGGCTAGCTGTCAAACTAGTGGGTGCAAAACTCATATTAAGCATATTTGTCAACGGTTTAGCACACCTAGAATTAATTGTGGCATATCTTTAACTGGGATTGGGGATTGGGGAACTCGGGGCCCCCTCTGGGGATAAGGGGTAATGGGGATTGGGTAAAAAGAAATTTACTTCCTGTTACCTGTCACCTTCTGTTCATAGCTGATAATTATGAGTAAAATGTCTCATAAAAAACTCTGGCTTAGGGAATAATACATATGCAGTGAACTAAAAAATCATTCTGGATAAGAATCCAATATCATACTTATACAGCTTGGCAATAGTTGTAATGTAACTTTAGTGGATGGTTTTACGTCCTTCACTAAATTATGATCGAAATTTGTAACCATTTCTTGTGACTTACACAATGTCTGCTAATTCTCTGTCTGAAGGTATCACCAGTTGGCATAGTTTGGAAGTTAATAAAGCACTAGACCTGCTTGATAGTCATGCAGACAGTGGCTTAACAACCGCAGCAATTGAACAGAGGTTGCAAAAATACGGCCCCAACGAACTAGAAGAACACGGAGGTCGCAGCACCTGGGAAATTTTGCTTGATCAGTTCAAGAACATTATGTTGTTAATGCTGATCGCGGTGGCTTTCATTTCTGGGTTTTTAGACTTTATGGCTTGGCAAGCTAATCAACTAAAACCTGGAGAAGTGCCATTCAAAGATACAATCGCTATTTTGGCGATTGTCATTCTCAACGGTGTTTTAGGCTATGTCCAAGAAAGTCGGGCAGAACAAGCATTAGCCGCCCTCAAAAAAATGTCTTCTCCTTTGGTGCGAGTCCTCCGCAATGGCAAACTGGTGGATGTAGCAGCTAAGGAGATAGTCCCAGGAGATGTGATGCTTTTAGAAGCCGGGGTGCAAATAGCCGCAGATGGACGCTTGATTGAACAAGCCAATTTACAGGTGCGGGAGTCAGCACTCACTGGTGAAGCTGAAGCAGTTAATAAACAAGCAACTATCCAACTACCAGAAGACACTTCTTTAGGCGATCGCGTTAATCTCGTATTTCAAGGTACGGAAGTTGTCCAAGGTCGCGGAAAGGTACTAGTAACCAACACTGGAATGCGTACCGAACTGGGTAAAATTGCTGAACTGTTGCAGTCGGTAGAAAGTGAACCTACCCCCTTACAGCAACGCATGACCCAATTAGGGAATGTGTTAGTTACGGGTTCTTTGGTCTTGGTGGCGATCGTTGTTATTGGCGGTATTATTCAAGCTAGAGGTTTTAGCAATTTACAAGAACTTTTAGAAGTTTCTTTAAGTATGGCGGTGGCTGTTGTCCCCGAAGGTCTACCAGCCGTGATTACCGTAACTTTGGCACTAGGGACTCAGCGCATGGTACGCCGTCAGGCTTTGATTCGCAAATTGCCTGCGGTAGAAACTTTGGGTTCTGTCACCACGATTTGTTCTGATAAAACCGGCACATTGACTCAGAATAAAATGGTGGTGCAATCGATTTACACAAATCAGAAAGCCTTTCGGGTTACAGGTGAAGGTTATGCACCTGTAGGCGAATTTTACTTAGATGGTAAAACAGATAGTGCCATTATTACTGAAGATTATCCCGAAATTCCTGCTTTATTAGTGGCTTGTGCTGTTTGTAACGACTCGGTACTGCAAAAAGAAGCAGGTGAGTGGGCTATTTTAGGCGACCCCACCGAGGGGGCATTAGTTACTCTAGCAGGAAAAGTTGGGATTGAAAAAGACCAGTGGCATAGTAAATTACCCCGTGTCAGTGAATTCCCCTTCTCCTCAGAACGCAAGCGCATGAGCGTGGTTGCCCAAGTAGAGAAAGTCTCCACTGGCGAACAATCTTTTACAGATATTGACCCCAAAATTGCTGGTTTGCTCAAGGATGAACCTTACATTATGTTTACCAAAGGTTCACCAGAGCTAATTTTAGCTCGTTGCAGTGAGATTTATGTAGGTACAAATGCTGCACCACTCAACGAAGAGCAACGTAGTCAAATTTTGGCACAAAATGACCACATGGCCAGCAAAGGTCTACGGGTTTTAGGCTTTGCTTACAAACCTCTCACAGAAGTTCCACCAGAAGGAACAGACGAAACCTCAGAGCAGGATTTGGTATGGCTGGGCTTAGTGGGAATGCTAGATGCACCCCGTCCAGAAGTCAGAGCCGCCGTCCAAGAATGTCGTGATGCTGGTATCCGTCCAGTGATGATTACTGGCGACCATCAACTAACTGCACGAGCGATCGCCACAGATTTAGGTATTGCTCAAGAAGGTGACAGGGTTCTCACTGGTCAAGAATTGCAACGCATGAATGACCAAGAACTAGAAGAGCAAGTTGACTTAGTCAGCATTTACGCACGAGTAGCTCCAGAACACAAATTACGGATTGTACAAGCACTGCAACGCCGGGGTAGATTTGTGGCCATGACTGGGGATGGTGTGAATGATGCACCAGCCTTAAAACAAGCTGATATTGGGATTGCAATGGGTATCACTGGTACTGATGTCAGTAAAGAAGCCAGTGATATGGTGCTGCTAGATGACAACTTTGCGACAATAGTCGCTGCTACCAAGGAAGGTAGGGTCGTTTACACTAATATCCGTCGTTTTATTAAATACATTTTGGGTAGTAACATTGGTGAAGTTCTCACCATTGCTGCTGCACCGCTTTTAGGACTGGGTGGTGTTCCCCTCACACCTTTACAAATTCTGTGGATGAACTTAGTCACAGACGGTTTACCTGCTTTAGCTTTAGCGGTAGAACCCCCAGAACCGGATGTGATGAAGCGTCCTCCCTTCAGTCCCCGTGAAAGTATTTTTGCTAGGGGTTTGGGTTCTTACATGATTCGGATCGGTGTGATTTTCGCCATCATCTCAATTATTTTGATGCAGTGGGCATATACTCATGCCCAAACATTCACAGGGGAAGGACTTGACCCTGAGCGATGGAAAACAATGGTCTTTACTTCGTTGTGTATTGCTCAAATGGGTCATGCTATAGCCATTCGCTCTAATAATCAACTGACTATTGAGATCAATCCCTTCTCTAATATGTTTGTCTTAGGGGCTGTAATTGTCACCACAATTTTGCAGTTGATGCTGATTTATGTTCCACCCCTCCGGGCATTTTTTGGTACTCACTGGCTACCTCCCACAGAGTTGGCGATTTGTTGTGGTTTCAGTGCTTTAATGTTTGTCTGGATTGAAATGGAGAAAGTCTTCTTCCGCCTTATGGGTAAGAGAACTGTGTGAAAAGGTGACAGGTGAGCCACTGCGGTGGTGAGGCAGTGCGATCTTGGGGGTTTCCCCCATTAGCAACGGCCGAAAGGGTTCCCCGGCATAAAGCAAGTGGCGAACCCCTTTGGGGTGACAGGTGAGCCACTGCGGTGGACGGGTTCCCCGGCATAAAGCAAGTGGCGAACCCCTTTGGAGTGACAGGTGATAGGTGAGGTGAGAGAGTAATTCTTCCGACTTCTAAATTCCTAATCCCCAGTCCCCATTCCCTAATCCCCATTCCCTACTCCCCGTTATGTATCTAAAAACCCTACACCTCCGGCATTTTCGCAACTATCAAGAACAAGCAGTAGAATTTACGGCTGCTAAAACGATTTTGGTAGGGAATAATGCTCAGGGAAAGTCAAACTTATTGGAAGCAGTGGAGTTACTGGCAACATTACGATCGCACCGTATGGCACGCGATCGCGATATTGTCCAAGAAGGTGAACCAGTAGCCAAGATTGATGCCTGTGTTGAACGGCAAACTGGCGTGAGTGACTTGAGTTTAACTCTGCGCCGCAATGGTCGTCGGACTGTGGCATTGAACGGCGAATCTTTGCGGCGACAAATGGATTTTCTGGGTGTACTCAATGCTGTTCAGTTTTCTAGCTTGGATTTAGAATTAGTGCGCGGTAGTCCAGAAGTGCGGCGTAACTGGTTGGATACTCTACTAATTCAACTAGAACCAGTTTATGCCCACATTTTACAGCAATATAATCATGTGTTACGGCAACGCAACGCCCTGTTAAAAAAGTTGCAAGACTCCACACCTGGAACACACAACTCAGAACTGGCCTTGTGGGATGCCCAATTAGCCACTACGGGAACAAGAGTAATTAGAAGACGCGATCGCGCTTTGCAAAGACTAGCACCCATTGCGGCGGCTTGGCACGCTAGCATTAGTGGTAGTACGGAGATTTTGCAAATTCAATACGCGCCTAATGTTCCCCTGACCCAAACACATCCCGAACAAGTCCAGCAAGCTTTTTTAACCAAAATACAACAGCGAACCATTGCCGAACTCAACCGCAATACTACCCTTGTCGGCCCCCATCGTGACGAAGTAGAATTAACTATTAATCAAACTCCGGCTCGTCAATACGGTTCTCAGGGTCAGCAGCGCACCTTAGTATTAGCCCTAAAATTAGCAGAATTGCAACTAATCGAAGAAGTTATTAAAGAACCACCATTACTTCTGCTGGACGATGTTCTAGCTGAACTAGACCCTTCTCGTCAAAATCAATTGCTAGATGCTATTCAAGACCGCTTTCAAACCTTAATAACTACCACTCACTTGAGTTCTTTTGATGCTCAGTGGTTGAACTCTTCTCAAGTTATTTGTGTACAATCAGGAAGAATATTATCACCAAATGCTATTTAATAATTTATAGTTTTGCTCATTTTTAGGAATGGCTGAATCATTTGTAATTGGGATAAGGCAGTACCCTTTCAGGGAAGCAAGCTACGCGAAAGCGTTCCCCCAGGGTAGGCAGAATGGAAGATGATGTTAGCCTAGTTTATCTTTCTTAAGATAGCTAAGTTTTTTCACCGACTTACTTATTTAGATATATTTCCAAATTTACAAAGCTAAAAGTTAGAGTGTAGCTCGTGTAAATAGAGCCACTATTGTTTCGAGATTTTTTTATTAAAAATTGGTTAGTAATTATGAAAATATTGTCTATGCTAAATCAAAAGATTATATTAAACCAAAGTGAAATTTTATCATTAGGCGCATCTTTACGACAAATTGAACAAAAAATCCTCAAACAGAAGCTCAATGAAGGGAAATCAAAAGTTTGGTTTCAAGGAGAAGAACCATATTTCGATGTCTTCTTTGAGTTAGAACATGATGAAATATTATGGTTTCAATTTACATTACGTGGTAAATCACTTTCGTGGGATCGGAGAAAAGAGTATTTACAAACAGGAATTACTAACGAATTAAGTATTGATGACGCTAGTTTTTATGCTGCTAGTAAAACAATTGATAATGATATACAAATAGATTGGGATTTTATTTATTTAGTTAAATCAATCCTGGAAACTAGAGCAAATGAAGAAATTTTTGCCAAAGCATTAGCATTGTTTAATTAAGTACAGCTTTGTGTAAAGTTGTAGTGTTGTTAAACGCGGAGGTTTGCAGAGTATAGACTCTACTTTCTGCAATGGTAAATTTTGTATTCATAACCGTTAATAGCTGGCAAAGATTGGGTGTTGGGTGTACAGTTTTTAACTGCTTCGCCTACAGGTGCATGAAAATTAACCAACCATAAGTCAAACGATCGCGGCAATTGATTGATGGTATTTTCTAGAATGGTAGTGGATGTATTTGCATCTTGATCTCGATGAGCTAACAGAAATAAGGGAGAGGGAGAGGGACTATTTCTCATTCTGAATTCCCTGGCTATACCCATCATTTCCCCAATCTGTACATGAGTAATCTGGGTAGTGGCAATTAGAACGGGAACTTGTGATGTCTGTTGAATTAGTCTCACAAATAAATCAGGACGATAGTATTTTTGATAACCAAGATTGCAGATAACTGTAATCGCACTCACAAACCCCATCAGCCAAATGAGCATAACGGCTTTTTTTCCCGGAAAACTTTGCCAAGTCACAGCTAAACTCGCTCCTAGCAAAGCGATGACAGCCGGAAAGTAAACAAAGTTATAACGCGCACCTCTGGTTAAATCTATACCCAGAAAATAGGTAAATACAAAAAATATAGCGATCGCACCCACAACTAGTCCCATTAACACCCGTGTGACAAATTGAGTATCGGGTTGCTGTAGCTGCATCTTTAATCCTCGCACTAAAATCGGCGCAGCCCAAATGATAAATATCAGCATGACTAAGCCGGAAGCAATCACAATCCATAATTGCGGTGCTTCCACTGGAAGTAAGTAAAGCATCGTTACCCAAGCCGCAAAAGCTTGAAAAAACGGACTCAACCAAGCAAACCCTACACGGGGTTGCTGTATCCAGTCTGTTAATTTGTCACCATAGCTATTCTGTAAAAAGACTGGTAGCCAAACTATACCAGTGATAAAAGTACCCAAAACTACGGCATAGATTCGCCGCCAAGGAGGAGATAAAAATATTTTGGGATTGCTTTGGATGTTTCGTGCGGCGACAACTATTAATACTAAAGCTTCTGTTAACAGCGTCAAAACAAAGAAATAATGGGTGGCAATACCCAAGGCGTTAATAGTTACCCAAGAGAGTGCTAAAGCAATAGGAATCTGTGTTTGATTTTGGATGTGGCGAATGGTGATCACAAAGCAGGCGAGGGAAGCAATGACCCACAAAATCGCCAGGGTGTAGTGACGGGCTTCTTGTGCTAAAAAGATAGCGTATGGCGATACAGCCATCATCGCTGCTGCTAAATGAGCTACTAAACGAGAGCGGAAAACAATCCAGCTGAAGCTGTACATAGCGGGGATAGATGCGGCCCCCAAAATCGCTGCTAGCGATCGCGCCCCCCACAGGGAGACTAAACCCTGTTGTGGGGAAAATAATTGTATCCACAAATGAGATAAAGCAAAGTAGATTGGGGGATGGTTGGTTTCATGGCTGAGGTGCTTCCAGACATCATCCAGATTCGCCCCTGGTTGTGGTTGCAGTGGTTGCAACAAAATATCAGGTGCGATCGCTTGATCTAAAGGTACTCCAAGAAAACTATTGCCTAGGCTAAATACCAATGTGGAAAATTCATCAGTCCAAGGAGGTTTAGCTGTCAAGTTGGTTAAACGTAAGCCAAGACCGATGATGAACCAGGCCAGCAATAGTAAAGGATGAAACCAGGGAGATGAAATGGTAGAGTGCCAATTATACAAACGCATCTATAAATTTTTGTGTCAATTTGTATATCTTAGACTTCCATTGCTCATTTAAGTTCGCTGATTATTTTACGTCGGTGACTCGCCAGCTAAGTTTTAAGTTTACCCAGAAATTCCAGATGGTAGCTACGGCGATCGCCACCAAGTTGGCAACGTAGCGATTAGGAATTAAGAAATTAAACACTAAATTCAACACCAAAACGTTCAACACTAACCCAGCCAAACAAATCACGTTGAATTTCACAAACCGCTTTAAGCGTTGATGCCATTCTTGTTGTCTCATGGAGACATCCGCAAATGTCCAAGCATCGTTCCACAAGAAGTTATTGAAAATGGCAATTTCTCCGGCAATGATTTTACTGCGAGTCAAAGGCCAAGCCAAGGTAGATGGATCGCTCAGTAAATACAGCACAGCCATATCGACAAGTACCCCACTCAACCCCACCAAGCCAAACCGCAAGAATCGCCCCATCGGGAAACCAGCTACTAACTGACCAACACGCCCTAACTGACTTGTGGACAACCGTAAACGAATTAAATGGTGAATGTATTCGACATATTGCTTCCATGTCACCTTACTTTCACCCTCTTTGCGCTCACAGAATACATAACCTACTTCGGCAATATTTTGGATATTACCCCGTCCAATAACTTCTAAGAGAATTTTATAACCTACGGGATTGAGTGTAGCCCCAGCAATGCTACTACGTCGCACCATGAAATAGCCACTCATGGGGTCAGAAACTCTACCCAAAACTCCTGGTAGGATTATTAAACCTAGTACCTGTGCGCCACGAGATAAGAAACGCCTGATTGCACTCCAACTGCTGACACCACCGCCATCCACATGACGGCTAGCTACTGCCATATCTGCACCCTGGGCAATTTGTGATAGTAATTGTGTCAAAACTTCTGGTGGATGCTGTAAATCTCCATCAATCACACCTAAAACTCTGCCTCTAGCCACTTGCCAACCACGAATTACGGCTGAAGATAATCCCCGTTCTCCTTGTCTCCGCATTACCCGCAATTGAGGATAGTCGTTCGTTAGGGATTGGGCTACTTCCCAAGTTAAATCAGGACTATCATCATCCACAACAATTAATTCGTAGTCTCCTGGAATAGATTCATCCAATATCTGAGTCAAAATCTTGACAACATTATGAATATTGTCGCGTTCTTTATACGTAGGAATAATCAAAGAAAAGTAAATGTCTTGATCTACTATTCCTGCACTATGAGGCGGCAAATCAGAAATCTGTAATGGGCCAGTTGGAACGGCTACGAGTAAGGTGGATGAGTTGACATTCATAAACTAGATTACAAATCACACAATAGAGTTTACAAAATTATGGTGTTCTGTTACACAAAATTTCTGTGCATTAACAGATATCAATTTAGCTTATCTGTAGCTTTCTAGTATAAGCAGGTAAAAGCAAGAATGTTAATTTGTGCAGTTTGATTCTGATTGATGGCAATCTGACACCCATTGATAAATTTGACATCAAAAAGTAAGTCATATCCCAAATTTACCAATGATTTATTCATGAATTATGAATCCTGATTTCTGAATTATGTTTAAATCAAGTCAACTTTTACCATTACTTTGCAATAGAGCGAATATAAAGTTTGATGTTAAAATCATCCAGATCCATCGTACCTTTGAGATTTCGGCTCTGTTGTAAAGAAAATTTCTGTGCTAAAACTTGTTGAATTTTTTCTTGCGCTGTTGTAATTTCTGCCGTCGTTTTCAGACGAGACCAGAGGGGATTGCCACTGTCTAACCAGACGACACGGTCATATTTTTTATTTTCATCATTCAAGACTTTTTCTAAAGCATCTGCTAATTTTTTCGGATGTTGTGCCAATAGCATCACATTAGCTTCGGGAGGAATGTAATATGCTAACCGCATCACATGACCCCAAGCTTTAGAATTCATCGCAATTAGTGTTGGTTGATTAATTTGTTGTGTTACTAAATCAGCAATTGGATGGAATACTGAACGTTGTCTGAGACTAAAATCGCCAATCGCAATTGCTAGATACAACATCAATAAACTAGAGGCTAGAAATGTTCGCCATTGTGAATTAACTGCCTTTTCTAGCCACATAACAAAGAGTAGTAAACAGCCTGGAAGAATAATAATCATCGTTCTTCCCCATCCAAAACCCAAGGTGTATTTTTGTGTAATGATGTCTACTGCTAAACCTAGTAATAATGGCAAAATACCTAAGATTAAAGCCATGAATAAGTTTTGGCGATCGCATTTTCTCCATAAGCCCAAAATACAGGTGATGATCAATGCGATGACTAAGCAACCAGCTAAAACGACACTTGCTGTAGGTAAACTTGAAACCCAATCTCCTAAGAGTAAATTAGTTCCTAGTGTACTTAAGAGACCTTGTAAATGGTTCAAAAATGCCGTTATTAATCCTTTGTCAGCACCAAAACGATTTAAGTCTGCATTGCGGATTTGTTTGAGTCCACCCCACAGCAACCAGGGTGTAGTTATGACGACTCCAGTCGCCAAACGTAAACTATGTTGCCACCCATTTTTTCTGTCAAGATATAGTGCTAAAACAGCTAAAGTAATCACCCAATACCCGTAAAAATAGAAGGTGAGTAAACCAGCCGTTACTGAACCAATTAATAGGATGTCCCATAGCCAGAGATGCTGAACAGTTTTTGTAGGTGAATTGTTTTGTTGATTTATTACACTCACTGCTAAGTCTTGAGTTATCACTGATGAGTGAGATTTTCTACTTGATGTATTTGGAATTGTCCAATGTTCTGCTAACTCAATACTCGGTTTGTATTCATAACTTTTGATGAGATGTAATAGTGCAGTTGCACTCAGTGTTGTCCACAACACCAAAGGCGCGTACATTCTCACGTTCAGAGAGTGGAATAAATAATAAGGATTAATGCCAATGAAGGCTGCAAGTAACAATCCACTACGGTGATTGAGAACAACTTTACCTAAACTATAGCCACTAAAAATAGCTGCAATGCTAAATATTAGATTCAGGCTGCGCATAGCTGCTTCAGTGTTACCGAAAAGACGCAGCCAGAAATGTTGACTCAAGAAAAATATGGGTGGGTGAGGTTCTCCTTGCAGCAAACTCAAAAGTAGGTTTTTAAAGGTGAGGACGATATCCTGGAGGCTTGATTCAATAGGTAAATTAAGTAAGGATGTATATTCTGCTAATGGTATTGGTAAACTCGTAGGCGTTTGGTACGCACTTCTTTGTCCGGTAGAAAGTAGTAATGATAAAACTTCGTCGTACCAAAATTCTCGACTACCTAAACTAAATATTCTCAACAATATGGCGATCGCGATCGCGGCAAAAGCTAGTCTTTCCAAAGAAACCAGCTTTTGCAAAGCTTTAACTGGTAAACCTGGATTCATCAATATATTTGCTTACACTGGATTGTGATCATAATACCAGTGGTATCACTTGCGTAATGTGATGATTGGATTAAGTATTTACTCTAAATTGATAAAGAATGTCTGAGAAAATCTGACTTGAAAAAGGGGTGTTGGTGTGTAAGGGTATAGGGGTGTAAGGGAAAGACTTTTTCATGTTTTCTGATGTACGTAGTTCATGACGGCTACTCATATTTGATTTAAAAAATCAGTACATCTTTACCTTTCTTTATTCCTGTTCTACATCCCCTAGTGATGCAAGTAATGTCTCTAAATTAAATTGGATTGATAGATAATGAGAAAAATATACTAACAAAGTAGTCAGTAAAAGCAAATTTATAACTCATATTTACACACCCGTTACTACAAAATAGAAATAGCTCGTATAAAAGAAGACGAAGCTATTGATTAATTGAGAGTATATGCTTTGACAATCACTTTTACTATGAACCAAGATAAATAAGTAGATGGACATGAATAATTATAGTTTGGAAAATACAGAATTCAGTCCAAATGAAGTAAGTTAAAAAGCTACATATAAAAGATGTTTTCCCTTATACACCTTACGACTCCGAGGTCAGGATTAAAGAGCTTTTTAGCTATAATGACCTTAATTCATATGGTTAAATTATTTGTATATTTTTTAGTTGTTTATTTGTCATTATGGGTCGGCGTTCAAAATGACATTTACAAATATACTAAAACACAAAAATCATATACTTTTATAATACGCTCAATCTCACAAAGATAAGTGTAAAATTGATATTAGAGATTTTTGTGGCTGTTAATTATTAGTTTACTGTGAATAAAAATACTATTAATGCTATTACTAATCGCGCTCTTTTAGGGTACGATTTATTGCCAGATGAGGGTGTGGCATTGTTAACACAAACTGACCCGGAAGCGATCGCTGTTATTCGTGCCACGGCTAATCAGCTTCGTCAGCAGCAAGTCGGCGATACTGTTACCTACGTAATTAACCGCAATATTAACTTCACTAATATTTGTGAGCAACACTGTAGTTTTTGTGCTTTCCGCCGAGACGAGGGAGACACTGCTGCTTACTGGTTAGATTGGACGCAAATTTTGGAAAAATGCCAAGATGCCGTGCAGCGCGGTGCGACAGAAATTTGTATGCAGGGAGGTTTAAACCCAAAAGCACAAATTAACGGTCAATCCTTGCCTTATTACCTCAAATTAGTTGCAACAATTAAGCAAGAATTCCCCCAAATTCATCTGCACGCCTTTTCGCCTCAAGAAGTGCAATTTATTGCCAGAATCGATGGTTTGACCTATGGTGATGTGATTGAGGCTTTGCGAAACGCTGGTGTAGATTCCATGCCAGGAACAGCAGCAGAAGTATTAGATGATCAGGTGCGGCGTGTCCTGTGTCCAGAAAAAATTGACACGGCTACTTGGCTAGAAATTGTCAGCATGGCGCACCAATTAGGCTTGCATACCACCAGCACCATGCTATCAGGGCATATTGAAACCCCCGTTCAACAAATTGGGCATTTAGAAAAATTGCGATCGCTTCAAAAAACTGCTGTTAACAAGGGATATCCCGCCAAAATCACTGAATTTATACTTTTACCCTTTGTTGGTCAAGAAGCCCCCAAATCCCTACGCCGACGTGTGGGACGTGACCAACCAGTCTTAGCTGATGCTCTACTTTTGGGCGCAGTGGCGCGGATTTACTTAGGTAATTGGATTCCCAACCATCAACCCAGTTGGGTAAAACTGGGACTCAGCGGTGCAACAGAGGCTTTAGTTTGGGGTTGCAACGATATCGGTGGCACATTAATGGAGGAACACATTACTAGCATGGCTGGTGCTGTGGGTGGTACTTGTATGGATGTGAACACTCTACAAACTGCGATCACTTCCTTGGGTAGACCTTACCAACAGCGGGATACTCTCTATCAGAAAATAAGTATTAATAACCAAATTACTCATAGTGTCTAAGCAACTCCAACTACCCTACAGTCAGGCTAAGTCTTTCCATATAGCTACACACGACTAGGGAGCAACGCCGAACTTTAGTTTCGGAAACTGATGATTTTGTCTTCTTCAAAATTCTTTACTTTTAACTGTCCCCACTCAAAATTCAGCACGCTGCTAACGCCCCAAGACTGCCAACGGCACTTAACTTGATCTTCAAGTCACCAATCCAAGATACGATGGACGTTGATTTACGTATAGTTTTACATAATGCTTATGAAGCGGTATTGGTCGCGTCTGCTTGCCCTCGTCTTGGTTGTTGCCATTGGCTTAGTAGGCTGTGGTAGTCCAGACAGTTTAACAGGAGATTACCGCCAAGATACTTTGGCTGTAGTCAATATCCTCAAACAAGCCTTAGAAGTATCACCAGATTCGCCAGAAAAAGCGGCAATTCAAGCAGAAGCACGGCAAAAAATTAATGATTTTTCTGCTCGCTATCAACGGGTTAACTCGGTTTCCGGTCTGAGTTCATTTACAACTATGCGAACAGCCCTCAACTCCCTGGCTGGACATTACAGTTCTTACCCTAACAGACCCGTACCACAAAAACTTAAAAACCGTTTAGAGCAAGAATTTCAGCAGGTAGAAGCAGCACTCCGGCGAGGTGCTTAACTTTCCCTTGGTATATTCTGATAGTCAAGAGTCAGTAATACAGAGACTCTTGACTACTTTAAGTTTAAGGTGGCACAGGTATTGACAAAAGTTTAAACAAAGCTGATTTTCCAATTTGATACGACTACTGTCCATCATTCAGGAATGAACGAGAGTCAGGCTCAATTAAAGTTTAGACAATCTTGTTAAAATAACTAATTTTGCGATTTTATCAGTTATAATTTACGATTTTAAGATATATCTGCTATCTTAGTGTTGAAAGCTACTCTGTATTTTGTAGTAAAGTATAAAATATCCATCGATATATTTTTGGGTGCACAGAAAAATCAATCGGTCGAAGTATTGCTCATGACGGCAAAAAGCTATAGTTATAGTAAAGTAGGCGATCGTTTGCAAGCAAAAGAGATTAAAGATAAGTTGAAATCACTCATCGAGCAAGCCTCCTCGATAGATTCTAACTTAGCGAAAAAATTAGATGAAATAAATCGTTGGGTAAAAGATATCAAACCTGGTTCTCTGACTGCTAAACCTTTGGTGCTGGCTTTTTTATTAGAAGTAATTACGGATGCAAAAATTTGGCTGATCATTCAATCTCTACCCTCGGAAGCAGAAAAAGCAGCCAAGTTTGAGCAAATGACACCGAATGAAAGGTACTGGTACGGGTATTTGTTTCCAAAGTGGATTAATGCTACTGATGCTAAATTCTATATTTGGAAACAAAAATTAATGGCAGGGGAGTTTAATCAAGAAGATGATGATATTATTAAAACTATAGCGCAACATATTGCCAGTCGAAACGGAAATGTTTGGCAGCGTTATATTGCTGACCTTTCTATGGCCACAGATTTAATTGTTAGTAACCATCAGCAGCAACCACTCTGTATTCAAATTACCAGTGTGAGTGAAGAACTAAATCGCCAAAAATACCAAGCATGGGAAAGTACGTTACGTTCTTGGGAAATCGAGAGAGGATTATTCCTAAGTTACAACCCTCAAAATGCGAATTTTATCAACCAGTTAGTGAATGTCACACTATACAACAGTGACTATCTAGTTGATGGGAAATATTTAAAATTTTCTTAATTGTTGTCTGCGATCGCATATTTTGTAGATTTGCCAATGATGGCTTGACATGACCAACCCAAAAGAAACTCGTAGTTACAATCACCAGATGGAAACATTTACTGAAGCTTTAGCAACAGCTAGACAGATGCAGCAAGACTGGCTAAGTTATGGGTTAAATTTCATCCATCTTTACGTTGATGATGTAGATGGAGATTGGCTAGACACATGGGAAAATGATGAAATATTTGCTAACCCAGTGTTAGACCATATCAAAGAATTTCTTGTCAGTGATGATATTCTGGCTGTGAGGTTACGGAATTATTTAGGCGAGCGATCGCTTTTTGATTTAGCAGTCAACTTAGAAGAAATGTGGCGAATTACCCCTGCAAGTGAGAGATTAGCTACTGTAAAAAATATCTTAGCCATCGGCGAAACAGATGATGTAGATATATCAGATTTAGCCGATAGCTTGTTAAACAAGTTAACAGAAACTTTGTGAAACTGTAAATATATTACTGAGCAAATCAGTTTTTAGCGTACAGGCACAGCTTGTAATTGCTGCACATGGCTTTTAAAAATATACCATGTTTGTCCTTGCTGATTACAAGCTAATGTTTTGTCAAAAGTCACGGTGTAGTAATCACGGAGTTTTTCCACCCGATTACCTTCACGAAACTCCGTATTACTATTACGATTATCATTAATAGAAGCCACAAAAAATTTATCCCCTGTTCTGACACCACACTTTTTATTATTTTCCTGAATTTGGCTGGACTGACGAAACCAATTGTCTTGTAGTTTGAATGTAGTTCCTCCTGTCGCAGTAACTCTTAAAATCCTGATCACGGGTATACTTTGAGTTTGAGAAGAAACAGGTTGAGGAAATACTAAAGTCAGTAACCCACACATCACACTTAACCCAGCCACCAAAGGTTTTGAATCCAACCTAGTTTTACCCATAGCCATTGAAAATGTCCTTAATCTTCAGTATGATTCACATTGCTAATGGCATGATTTTACACGAATCTTGATTCTAGGCAAATCCAGTCAGTTGTCGTACATTTGACTGACAAATTTTTTCCGATTGACTGTTAACCCTCAGCAATCAACACAGTATTGTTTCCAGACCGAATGAAAAATTAATTTTTATTGATATATTTGATTACGGTAAAACAACTGAATAAGTAAGTAGCCGTCATGAACTGCGTACATCAGAAAACATGAAAAAGTCTTTCCCTTACAACCCTATACCCCTTTTTCAAGTCAGACTTGCATAAAATAAATACAAGTTCGACTGCAACTGCATTTGATGATGACTACTTATTGAGGCGATCGCCTCACCCCTAATATTTTCAGAATGCAGCACCTACACGTTAAGCTGAATGAAAGTAGCAATTTGTTGCGCTTTTTAGATTAAATTGGCTATCCCTGTTAATTTTTTATTTTCCCTGCTTGAGAAACCTGGAATGCTAGACCAAATTTTTGACTACCTGCACTTTCATCTCAGCGTTGAAGCTTCTATAGTCCTGCTGATATTGATATTTTTAGAAGCAGTGCTATCTGCTGATAATGCGATCGCACTTGCAGCCATAGCCCAAGGACTAGGTGATAAAAAACTGGAACGGCAGGCACTCAACATTGGTTTAGTCGTTGCCTATGTGCTGCGAATTACCTTATTGTTGACCGCCACTGAAGTACAGAAGTTCTGGCAATTTGAACTCCTCGGTGCTGCATACCTGCTGTGGTTGGTGTTCCAACACTTTACCTCGGAAGATACAGAAAACGAACATCATCATGGCCCCCGTTTCAATTCATTGTGGCAAGCCATACCAGTGATTGCCTTCACGGACTTAGCTTTTTCTTTAGATAGCGTCACAACCGCGATCGCAGTCTCTCAAGAAAAGTGGTTAGTGCTTACAGGAACTACCATCGGTATTATTACCCTGCGCTTCATGGCTGGTTTATTTATCCGTTGGTTAGATGAATTTGAAAACCTAGAAGACGCAGGATACATCACCGTCGCCTTAGTCGGTTTGCGGTTGTTATTGAAGGTAGTAAATGATGATTTAGTGCCACCAGAATGGTTAATGATCACTGCGATCGCCCTAATTTTAACCTGGGGATTTTCCAAACGCACTCTCACAGAAGTACCCCAAGTAGAACCAGAAAAAAGTGAAGTACCCAAGTGAGGGAATGGGGAATAGGGAATGGGGAATGGGGAAGAAGTTTTTACTCCAATACCCAATGCCCAATGCCCATTAATAGATTATTCGTGCAACCAAGGTGTTAAATGAGGTTGCCAGGTGACTAATTCTTCGTCTTTAAACCACAGGCTAACTTCGCGCACAGCTGTTTCTGGCGCGTCAGAACCGTGGATCAGGTTACGACCGATATTAATACCGAAATCACCCCGAATAGTTCCTGGTTCTGCGGTTAAGGGATTGGTCGCACCAATGATTTTTCTTGCAGCAGCAATCACACCATCACCTTCCCAAACCATCGCTACCACAGGGCCAGAAGTGATAAATTCGACTAAACTGGGGAAGAATGGTCTTTCGCGGTGTACATCATAGTGCTGTTGTGCCAACTCCCGACTGACTTGCAAAAATTTCAAACCAACAAGGGTAAAACCTTTGGTTTCAAAGCGACGGATAATTTCACCTACGAGTCCACGTTGTACGCCATCAGGCTTAATTGCTAAAAATGTGCGTTCCAAAGCTATCTCCCAAAACTTAATAAAATTTTTATCTGGTCAAGAGTCCATAGCCTACAGTCCACAGCCTAAGATTTTTCGGCCAACGACTAATAACTAATGACTAACGACCAATCAGAGTTTATCTCAGAAATTATCTCTCAGTGCATATACGTTGCTAAGTGAATGCGTTAAATTGTTTATTCGTGGGTGAAACACAGAGGTCAGACATGGGTGTTGAGTCAACTGCTACATCGGATGAGGTGGTAAAAGTGCCATCTAACGGCAATAAATTGGAAGGAAAAGGTCATAAACAGAAAAAGCTGTTACCACCAAGTACGGGTGATGTTTCCCGTGCTTGGAAAATTGAGGATAGCGAAGCTTTGTATCGGATTGAAGGTTGGGGACAACCTTATTTTTCGATTAATGCAGCTGGTCATGTGACTGTTTCTCCCAAAGGCGATCGCGGTGGTTCTCTGGATTTATTTGAATTGGTCAATGCACTCAAGCAGCGTAATTTGGGACTACCCCTATTGATTCGCTTTTCAGATATTTTAGAAGACCGTATTGAACGGTTGAATGCTTGTTTTGCGAAAGCGATCGCCCGTTACAATTACCCTGGTGTATACCGTGGTGTGTTTCCTGTCAAGTGCAACCAACAGCGGCATTTGATCGAAGATTTAGTCAGATTTGGTAAACCCCATCAGTTTGGTTTAGAAGCCGGTTCTAAACCAGAATTAATGATCGCCTTAGCTTTATTGGATACCCCAGGCGCATTACTGATTTGCAACGGCTATAAAGACCGGGAATACATCGAAACGGCGATGTTAGCCCAAAGACTAGGACAAACGCCCATTATTGTCTTAGAACAGGTTGAAGAAGTCGATTTAGTAATTGCTGCTAGCCATCAACTAGGAATTAAACCGATTTTGGGTGTACGTGCCAAATTAAGCACCCAAGGGATGGGACGTTGGGGAACATCCACAGGCGATCGCGCCAAATTTGGGCTGACAATTCCCGAAATTATCCAGGCTGTTGACAAATTGCGCGAAGCTGACTTATTAGGTTCTTTGCAGTTGATGCACTTCCATATCGGCTCGCAAATTTCCGCCATTAATGTGATTAAAGATGCCATCCAGGAAGCTAGCCGGATTTACGTGGAACTAGCCGCCCAGGGTGCAGATATGAAATATCTCGATGTCGGTGGTGGCCTAGGTGTAGATTATGACGGCTCTCAGACCAACTTCTACGCCTCAAAAAACTACAATATGCAGAACTATGCTAACGATATCGTGGCAGAGTTAAAAGATACCTGTGCGGAACGGCAAATTCCTGTACCGACATTGATTAGTGAAAGTGGTCGGGCGATCGCTTCCCATCAATCAGTGTTAATTTTTGATGTTCTCAGCACAAGTGAAGTTCCTCTTGATTTACCAGAACCACCGCAAGAAGGTGAATCCCCAGTCATCAATTACCTTTGGGAAACCTACCAATCCATTAATAAAGAAAACTATCAAGAGTTTTACCACGATGCAACCCAGTTTAAAGAAGAAGCCATCAGCCGCTTTAACTTAGGAATTTTGCGTCTCAGAGAACGCGCCAAAGCTGAACGTCTGTACTGGGCTTGCTGTCAGAAAATCCTGAACATTATCCGGCAGCACGATTACGTACCAGACGAACTGGAAGACCTAGAAAAAATCATGGCTTCCATTTACTACGTCAATCTTTCAGTGTTTCAATCAGCACCAGATTGTTGGGCGATCGATCAGCTATTCCCCATTATGCCTATCCATCGCCTTGACGAAGAACCAACCCAGCGTGGAATTTTAGCAGACCTCACCTGTGATAGCGACGGCAAAATCGACCGCTTTATTGATCTGCGCGATGTCAAATCTGTTCTAGAACTGCACTCCTTCCAACCTGGAGAACCCTATTACTTAGGAATGTTCCTTAATGGTGCTTACCAAGAAATCATGGGTAATTTACACAACCTCTTTGGCGACACCAATGCGGTGCATATTCAATTGACTCCCAAAGGCTACCAGATTGAACATGTAGTCAAAGGCGACACCATGAGTGAAGTAGTTAGCTACGTGCAGTATGACTCCGAAGATATGGTGGAAAACATCCGTCAGCGTTGTGAGAAAGCTTTAGAAGAAAAGCGCATCACCTTAGCTGAATCCCAAAGGCTACTGCAAACCTACGAGCAAAGTCTCAGAAGATACACATATCTCAACAGTTAGGATGGGGCATTGGGCATTGGGCATGGGAGTAAAACTTTTCCCCAGTCCCCAGTCCCCAGTCCCCAGTCCCCATTCCCTAAATCACATTTGTCCCCAACAACTCCTCAATGGCTTGTCTTTCCAAAGGAGTAGTTTCTGGCGGTGTCTGACGTGCGTCGGTAATCAACCAGTCTAAAGCCGCAGCCTGCACATCAATAGCTGCACCGGTCTTATCTACGCAGTAACGCCCGAATACTAATTTATCGACTAATCTGACTCCTGCTCCCAAACGTGACCATTCAAAGATGACGCTGTTATCAACAGTTGCGCCACTGCATATCCAGCAGTTAGGGCCAATCATCGCTGGGCCAACGATTTTTGCTCCGTCTTCGATTCTGGTCATCCCACCAATATAAACTGGGCCTGTGATATCTACCTTGTCCCAATTGATGGCAACATTTAAACCAGTGTAGATGCCAGGTGCTACTTCGTGACCAGGGATCTGCACATTCTTGATTTCACCTAACAACACACCACGAATTGCTCGCCAGTAGTCTGGGACTTTACCAATGTCCACCCATTCAAAATCCATAGGAATGGCGTAGAAGGGCGCACCAATTTCCACCAATTTAGGGAATAATTGACTACCAATGTCATATTCCACACCAGAGGGGACGTATTTAAATACCTCTGGCTCAAAAATATAAATACCTGTATTGATATTGGTGCTAAGTGCTTCCTCTACTGAGGGTTTTTCTTGGAAAGCTTTAACGCGATTATCTTCATCAGTAACTACTACACCGTAACTAGAGACTTCCTCCAAAGGGACGGATTTGGAAATGATAGTAGCAATTGAACCTTTGGATTTATGCCACTTGACGGCTGCTGTCAAATCCAAGTCAATTAAAGCATCACCGCATAGCACCACAAAGGTATCATCGAAAAACGGCGAGAAGTCTTGGATACGTCGCATCCCACCTGCTGATCCGATCGCTTCCCCGATGAGTTTACCTTGGTCGTCGATTTTACCTTCAAAAGAATAAGCAATCTGTACGCCAAATCGTTGACCATCACGGAAATAGTTTTCAATTTCTTCAGCTAAATGGCTCACATTAACCATAATCTGGTCAAAACCATGTTGACGCAGAAGTTCTACCAGAAATTCCATGACTGGCTTTTGCAGGATGGGAATCATCGGTTTGGGAGTCGTGTAGGTAATCGGACGAACACGAGTACCTTTACCTGCTGCGAGAATCATCGCTTTCATAATATTTATTCCTCAACCACAAGCCAGTTTAGTTTCATTGAGTGATACTTAATCATCAGTTTTTATGTATTCTTTAAGTAACCCCTGACAACAGGGATAACAGGAATTTACCGATTATTGCAACTGATGTACAGTTAGATAACTAGGGATTGAGTTATCTTATAAATTTAATCGGATTTTTGCTTTGACCGCACTACAAGCACTCTCGTTTGGTCAATTCCCCGAATATTCTATCTTGCTTTTGCTGGGAATTTTTTTAGTTCATCGGTTCTGGTAATACCGAGTGAGTGTTATTTACATCTGTAATTAAACGAATTTTGATGTCTTGGTAAAATTCCTCCTGAAATAGCTCTACCTTAGATTGAGCCGAAAGCAGCAGCAAAGCCCAGAAAACGCTAACTATGTGGCTATTTTCTGATTCGTGGTGAGAGTCATTTTGATGCACTGGCTTCGTTTGTGACCACAATTGCACAAGTTGTTCTAGGTGTAAGTAATTTTGCTCTAATAGCAATTCTTGGGCTGCAGAATGCAATACTTGTTCCAGTTCGCCAGCCACCTCCGTTAAATTTTCTTGGTGGGCTAACTCCAGTGCCTCTCGCATACTTTTGACACTGGGTTGACGTTTGAGACGCGCTGGCTTACTGACTTTTTGTACCAGTTTGAGCTGGTTCGCCATGATTTGCAATTGATCGATTAACTCTTGCAACGTCACACGGCGTTTTGGTGGGGGCATAGCAGCAGGCCGACGACGCAAATGCCGTTCTAATTGTAAACGATGACCCTGTTGTAATAATCCCAGTTCGCTGTCTAATAAAGCGTCGTCTATCACTGCTTCTAGTTCATCAGTTGCTGTTGATAATTGCATCAAAGTATTAGCTTTGAATAAAACTAACATTGATGCTGAGAGGAAAGCCTGTCCAGACTGAGACAAGTCAGCTTCGTAGCCTCTGGCTGTTGTCTTTGGGGTCATCAGTTCTAAATAACGATCAATTACATCAATTACTTGGACATCCCAAGGATCTATTTCCCCTCGTTCAGCTTGCTCAATTAGGAGTGTGATTGTTTCTAATAGCTCGGAGGCATCCATAAGGTAGAAGGCAGGAGGCAGGGGTCAAGGAGGCAGGGAGCAATGCAGTCTTGGGCTTTGCGCCGAAGTTCAGAGCGGAGGTTTCCTCCGCTCTGACTTCTCCCCAAGTGGAGCAATTGCGGAGGGGCAAGGAGGCAGGGGCAGTCCCGATGAAACTTGTTTCACAGTCAAAGAGGAAAGATGCTTTTTCTCTTATTTCCCTATATCCTTACGCCCCTTTTAAGGCAGGAAGGAAAAACCTGTTTTTTTATCGGTTTCACAAGTGAATACTTTATTTTCAATAATGTCAACTTAATTTATATAAACACATGGTGTGTTGTAGAGCTAGAGATGACCATAATATTATCTTTTTATGGGATTTTTAATAGAAATTTTATATATTAATCCTAAATCATTCATGATGAATAATATCATTGATTTCTTTAACAAATATAGTATGTTAACCTTTCGATGTTCACAAGTTAAATGGGAAAAATAGGATATTTATCTTTCTTCAGAAAGGTGTACATAAAGAAAAATTCTTATCAAAAGAAAGATGATTTTTGATCAATCACGCATTGAAATATAACTACACAATTTAGCTTTATTTCATGCAGATAGGAATTTAATCATATGACACTACTATCTATTGATGAATTAAAGACTCTCACGGAGAATTCTCAAACACCTTGCATCACCATCTACGTTCCCATGCAAAAATCGGGGGCAGAGATTAGACAAAATCCGATTCGCTTTAAAAATGCCATTCGGGAAGCGGAGGAACGTTTAGATGCGATGGGAGTCCGCCATTCAGAAGCTCTAAACTTGCTGCAACCAGCAATGGAACTGGATCGGCATGATTTTTGGGAACACCAAGATCAGGGATTAGCCATCTTTATTTCCCCCGAAATATTTCGCTATTACTGTTTACCGATGGACTTACCAGAGTTGGTAGTTGTGGGTAATCAATTCCACCTAAAGCCATTGCTATCTTTAATTAATAGCGATCGCAAATTTTACCTCCTGGCTCTCAGTCAACAAAATGTCCGCTTCTTTGAGGGCAACCACTATGAGATTGAAGAAATACAAGTGGAGAATATGCCGCCAAATTTAGAAGCTGTTCTGTTGATACAGGATAACTCAGAAAAAGGAGTCCAGCACCGAATTGCTACAACTAGAGGCGGAACTGCAAATCCTTTCCAGCATCCAGGTGAGTTTCATGGACAGGGAAGCTCTGATACACATCAAGCAGACATTTTACAATTTTGCTATGCCATTGATCAGGCATTACATGAGAAATTGCGGGACGAACAAGCACCTTTAATTGTGGCAGGGGTTGAGTATCTTCATCCACTTTACCGGGAGGCGAACTCTTATCCCCATTTGCTGAAAGAAGGAATTACAGGTAATCAAGAACTGACAAACCTGAAAGAATTACACCATCAAGCTTGGTCAATTGTTGCACCAATGGTGGAAGAACAACAACAGCAGGCGATCGCATTTTATCAGCAACTGGCTGGAGAAGATGTGACTCAAGCTTCTGGCGACATCAAAGAAATTGTCCCAGCCGCCTATTATCAAAAAGTTGACACCCTGTTTGTACCTCTAGGACAGCAAATTTGGGGTAAATTTGATCCCGATACCATGACTGTAGATGTACACTCCGAACCAGAGCCAGATGACGAAGACATGTTAGATTTTGCAGCTGTTCACACCTTCTTAAACGGTGGTCAAGTTTACACAGTTGAACCAGCACAAATACCAAATGATCAGCCAGTAGCAGCGATTTTCCGATATTGATGGTGTTTTTGGTGTGGTAAAAAATATGGGTGTAGGGGTATAGGGGTGTAAGGGAGAGATTTCAACTACATTCCCTATTTGCAATCCTGTTGACTTATAAAATTAACTCTTTCCCCTATACCCTTACACCCTTACACCCTTGTTCATCAATGAATAGTATTCGTAATTCTATTAGTCAATCTTTATTAAGTCTAACTTTATTGGGAACATTTGCGGGGATTACTCAACCTGCTCAAGCAGATACAATTACTGGACAATCAGGTCATGTTCGAGCAGAAATCTCTTTTGAAAAACCTGAAGAGTTTCAATATAAAAACGTCCGCTTGGAAATTACACGCGCAGGTAAAACCGTTTTAAATCAAAATTTACCCCAAGAAAGTGAATACGACAGACCAATTGGTGGTTTATTCACAGATAAGTTACCAGTGCTGGACTTAGATGGCAACAAAGAACCAGAAGTGATGGCAGATTTCTTTACAGGTGGGGCGCATTGTTGCACTTATTCTTTGATTTATCGCTATAACAGCAAATCTCAGCAGTATCAAAAAATCAGACACGACTGGGGTAATGGTGGCTATCAACTCAAAGACTTAGACAAGGACGGCAAACCAGAATTTATCAGCCGGGACGATCGCTTTGCCTATGCTTTCACATCTTATGCGGCTTCTGGCTATCCCATCCAAATTTGGCAGTATCGTCAAGGCAAAATGATTGATGTTACCCGTCGCTATCCCAAAGAAGTCGCCAGTCACGCCGCAGAAGTATGGAAAACCTACATTGAAGCTCAACAACAAGGTGATGACGGTAAAGGGTTTTTAGCAGCGTATTTAGCAGATAAATGTTTATTAGGTCAAGGAAAAGATGGCTGGCGACGTGTTCAGCAAGTTTATAAAAAAAGCGATAGGAATCAATATTTTGCTGAGTTACGCAAATTCTTACGGGAAACAGGTTATACACAGTAAGAATTTTGACTGTCCCCTGTAACCTGTAACCCATAACCTTTAACCTACAACTGTTGACTATTGACGATTCCCAAAGATTGTCTTGCGGCTGCTAAAATTAAACGCTGTTCAGCACGAGCGATCGCCTGATATGTTCGCTCTACTGCTTCCGGTTCTACGGAAATAGAAGTAATTCCCCATTCCACCAGTTGATCAATGATTTCTGGATAGTTGACTGGTGCTTGACCACAGATAGAACAAGGTATTCCTGCTGCTTTTGACATTTGGATGAGTTGAGCAATTGCAGCTAGTACGGCCGGGTGGCGTTCATTTAATACCCTGGTTAATTGTGTTTGTTCGCGGTCTACTCCCAAAATTAGTTGGGTGAGGTCATTTGTACCAATAGAAATACCAGCTACACCGGCTTTGACGTATTCTGGCAATAAAAACAAGACGCTGGGGACTTCTGCCATCATCCACAATTGAAATTGGGGTACTTGAGTCAGTCCCATTTTTTCAACTTTTTGCTGACAGTAAGTAAACTCAGGCACACTGCGAACAAAAGGTAGCAGCAGGTGAATATTGCTATAGCCAGCTTTTTGAACATTGGCGATCGCAGTCAATTCTAAATCAAAAACGGCAGAATCTTGGACATAACTGAATGTGCCGCGATCGCCCAAAGTTGAATGAGGTGTTGAGAGGGAATTATGTGATGAAAATTCGTGCGATCGCCAGTCTAAGGAGCGATAAAAAATTGGTTTAGGGTTAAAAGCATGGGCAAATTGTGTAATCTGCTCAGTCAAATATGCTAATAATTCTGATTTTCGTCCCTCCATCACCCAAAAATGAGGATGTTCTCCTTTGAGGAGTGGGACTAGCATGAGTTCCGAGCGTAATAATCCTACGCCATCCACGGGTAATTTGTGTACTTGCTCTATTAAACTTGCTTGACTCAGATTAACCAATAGTTGGGTAGCAATCATTGGTAAATGAGAATTAACAACAGTTTGGGTCAAGAGAGTGGGGGGTAAAACAGATGGATTTTCCTTTTGAGTTTCTTCCTCGCTGACTTCAGCGTCTCTTAAACGATACACTTCTCCGCGATCGCCATCCACCAATAGACGCTCTCCATTTTGAATAATTACTGTAGCATCAATTGCACTTACTACGGCTGGAATGCCCAATTCTCTGGCTAAAATTGCTGCATGACTAGTCAAGCCTCCTTGTGTTGTGACTAAACCTACTGCTTCTTGCATCAGCGGCAAATAATCGGGAGTAATCTTTGGTACTACTAAAATAGCTCCTTTAGGTATTTGTCCCTGCTTGAATTGGTGATTGTTGACTATGTGAGCATGAGCAGCAACTCGCCCTCCAGATGCACCTATACCTTTGAGGCATTGGAGATTGGGAATTGTCGGCTGGGAAGTTTTAACTTGGGTAATATAAAGATTAGGGGATGAATTTTCTTCGGCAATTGTCCACTCAATTGTGAAATTTTTACCTAATTCACTGACAAGTTGATGTCCTAGGGTAATGACTTGTTGTAAAAATTCCTCTTGTAAGGCGTATTGTTGTTGTTGGGCTTCTGCAACTAAATACACATTAGGAATACTGTGATCGATGGTTAAGGCTGGTGGAGCGTGATGCAGATGATAAGCGAGGATTTTATTACCTAAATGCTTTTCTAAGACAAAACCTGTTTCTGGTTGAATGTGGTACGTATCGGGTAGAACTTCACCTTGAGCGATCGCATTTCCTAACCCCCAAGTGGCTTCGATTGTCCAACCTGTAGGGCTGACATTCAGCACACCACTGGCGATCGCATTTCTGATTGGCTGAATTAGAATTGCTAAATTAATTTGTTGTAGATTAACTCCCAGACGTTGCCAATAAAGTAGACTTTTTGCCCGAAATAGTTGACTCCAAATATTTTTTAATGACGTAGCGATCGCCACTTCCTCACAGTGGCAAAAACTGGACTCCAGCAATCCAGAGGTGTTTCTGACTTTTGGTGTAGCTAAGGTTGGACGTAAAATTAAATACTCAGTTTGCCATTCTCTAGCTGCTGTCAAAATCGTACTCACCCAGTCGGATGGTACGTTAGCATTAATAATTTCCTGGCGCAAACGAGTAGCCACTTGCTGAAGTTGTCGCCAGTTTCCTACGTCCAAGTGCAAAGAAGAATGTGGTAAGTTAGCGACTAATGACTCGGTGGAGTTAAGAGTTTCCAAAAATAGTCGCATGAATTCTTCTGGAACTACAAAACCAGGGATTACCGGGTAGCCACGTTGTCTGAGCCTACTCAGGTAGAACGCTTTATCACCTACTTTGGTACGGTCTTGCAGTTTAATTTGGTCAAGCCAGTAGAGTCTATCCACTCAATTTTTTTGATGATCATTTGTTAGTTTACAGCTACAACTATCTGTATTGAAAATAGGAAAGAGGCTGTAGGGAGCAGGGAGTGGGGTATCAGAGTAAAGAAATTTTCATGCCCTCGTTGTGTGATTGATCACATGAACGTCTGTCTTGAAAAGAGGAGTGGGGAATAGGGGAGATAAGGAATCAGACTTTGCAAGTTGTACGGATTTTTTCACAAATAATTTTGCCAACTTAACATATCAATACACAAAAGCAAAAGGCAGTCCCAATGAATAAATCTCACAAACGAGCATTGGTAGCCTTTCCCTCAATCCCGACTCTCGAATTAAGCTTGTTCGCTGATCATAAGACAAGTATAAGAATTCATCAATTGATCTAGAATAAAGTCTTTCTTATCTTCAGAATAAAAGTGTTTAACACTTACCATCTTCCGCCTAATGATTGGGTAAATATTCTTTTTCGGCTGTGTTTAGCTTTAATCAGTGGAGCAATTATTGGTTTAGAAAGGGAAATCCGCCAAAAACCAGCCGGTTTAAGAACTCATATGCTGGTAAGCTTTGGTGCAGCTATATTTACTCTCATACCTATGCAAATAAATACATCAGCATCTCTCCATGAAGCTCTGAGCCGAGTTATTCAGGGTATTGCGACTGGTGTAGGGTTTTTGGGTGCTGGAGAAATTGTGCGCGAGTCTTCCCAAGCATCACACCGTCTAGAAATTCGTGGGCTAACATCAGCAGCAGCCATTTGGGTCTCAGCATCTCTAGGGATTGCGGCTGGGTGTGGATTATGGCAATTGAATATGATTGGTACTTGCTTAACTTTTACAATTCTCAAATTTTTTAAGATTTTGGAAAATGTCCATCATTAATCATTAGTCATTATTGCTACCTCGCCTACTCTGTCTCTCTACCTTCTGATATACAAGTAACAGTCAACGTGAAACAATCAAAACAGAGTGCAAATTTGATTGCTTACAATCTTTGAGACTGTAATGTTATCTAGACATCCCTTAAAATTTTTTACCAGAGTTGTATTACCTTTTTGGTTCAGTCTCGCGACTATCTTATGTTCTTACCAACCCTATGCGATCGCCTATGGCGGGGCGCAGCCCATCGCGGCGGATTTATCCATCCTCAATCAAAAAAATAATCCCATTATCATTGAAAATCAAAAGATTGGCACTACAGCTTGGCAATTGACTAATCCTGCTACTAGGCGAGAAATAGAAGGTTATGCTTCTCTAACTAGTGTGAATCGTGGCGACACAATTAAGCTATTTGTCAATACTAAAGAGCCAAACTACACCATAGAAATCTTTCGGATGGGTTGGTATGGTGGTGCTGGTGGTAGGCAAATGGCTGCTGCTATTACAAGAGTAGGAGTCAAACAACCACCGCCAATTATAGATAGAGCTACTGGTCTGATTGAATGTAATTGGAAAGATCCATATAGTCTCAAAATTCCTGATAATCCCAACGATCCAACACAGTGGGCTAGTGGTTTTTACTTAGCAAAACTCACTGGTAGTAAAAGTGGTAAACAAAGCTACATCCTTTTTGTAGTGCGTGATGACAGTCGCCCTTCTGATCTGCTTTTTCAGTCAAGCGTCACGACTTATCAAGCCTACAACAATTGGGGAGGTATGTCCCTATATCGTTGGAACAGTCGCAGTAAACAAGCATCCAAAGTTTCCTTTAACCGTCCCTATGCTGCTAGCCCCAATTCAGCCGCCGCCTATGGAGTAGGTGCGGGAGAGTTTTTAACTAATCTTCAACCCAAACGTAGGACTTCTAATGCGGGTTGGGAATACAACATGGTCAGGTGGCTAGAACGTTCTGGTTACGATGTAACTTACATTACCGATATTGATACCCATGAAAATCCTTTAGATGTAAATACTACTAAACCCATGTTGTGGTTACACAAAGTCTTTCTTTCAGTGGGACATGATGAATATTGGTCAGCCAAAATGCGGCAAAATGTAGAAACAGCTAGGGATTATGGTTTAAATCTGGGTTTTTTCTCTGCTAATACTTGCTACTGGCAAATTCGCTTTGAGCCTAGTCTAATTACTAGGGATATCAACCGGACTATCGTTGCTTACAAAGAAAGCGTCACATTAGATCCATTTGCCAGAGACAATGATCCGACAAACGATTTTTTAGTAACAACTCTTTGGCGCAGCAAACCCGTGAATCGTCCAGAAGAAGGATTGATTGGAGTTATGTATGAAACATTTCAAGTCAATGCTGACATTGTGATCAATAACACAGCACCAGATTGGTTACTAGCTGACACGCAATTAGACTTGGGTAATGGTACAGCATCAGTGCAGAGTAATCATAAAGCCCCTCCAAAAGAAATGCGTTTGACAGGACTTTTAGGCTACGAAGTTGATCGAATGTTCCGCTACGCCCCAACAAATACAATTCGTCTAGCCCATTCGCCTTATCGATATCAGGGCAAAACTAGATACTCAGATATGACTATGTATACTGCTGATTCTGGTGCAATGGTATTTGCTACTGGTTCTATACAGTGGAGTTGGGGATTAGATGATTACAACGCGCCGAAGTTACGTCCCTCTGTTTTAAATCCTGATGCACAAGCTATGACGCGCAATATTCTGAATCGGATGATTGGGAAATAGTGTATGGGGCATTGGGGAGGTAGTAACAGGTACGCAGGGGAAACCCCAAGAGGAGCAACTGCCATCATTGGGCATGAGTTATCTCTACTTGGTTTCATCTGTCACCTGTTACCTTTCATTTCTCTGGTATACCAACTGGTGATAAACCAGCGATCGCTCTTAAGTTTTGGCAACGAATTAAATCAATAAAATTTAAACCAGAATTACCTTCGATTTTACTGACTGTCTCAATGGCAAAGAGTAAATGCTGGGCGGCTTCGGTTTCTGAGTAACCCCGTCTTTGGGCTACTTTAATCGCTGCTAAATCAGCATTGATCTCTGATTCTTGGGATTTGTTGGTGCGCCAAATGCATCCAAGCGCGATCGCACTTAATCCAGCAGCTACCGCCACACCCACAACGTCTGACTGGGTTGATTCTATCAATGCACCCACTAATCCCGCCAAAGCCACACCCTGATAAATATCAGGTCTAAACCATTTCACCCCTGTTAACCAAGCAACTTTCTGCAATAGCAGCAAATCCCGTTGTGGTTTCGGCAAACGACCCCATAAATCAAAATTAATATACATCGGTCTTTCCTGATGCCAAGGTAAAGGAAATGACGTATCTATTACTTTTGGTTGCTCTGGTCTACTGACAATTTTAGTAGTCATGCGCCCAGAAGCAGGCATCACATCTAATAAGCGGCGAATCTCAATGTTGGACTCCATGAGTTATTAGTCATTAGTCACTAGTCAATGGGCATTGGCATGAGTTTTTCTCTGATACTCTTCTGCTTCCCAGTACCAACGTATTCTATTATGATGAGATGTATTGTAAAAAACTGATATTTCTTAATTACGAGTCACGAGCTAAGAATTAGAAATTACAAATTATACTAATGGACGCTTTTGCTCCCATCCCACCTGAATGGACAAACAAGGCAGTTCACGCTTATCAGTTTTGCTGCCCTAGTTGTCGTGCTAGTAGTTTAGAAGCTGTACAAGTTTGGATTAATCGGCGATCGCCTGTGCTGACAGAAAATCATCGTCGCAAATGGCAAGAGTTTTATCATTGTCAATGTGGTTGCGTGTGGTGGGCTTGGAGTAGCGATCGGCCTCCCTCTGATTTATTAAAGCAGCAAGAGTTTGGCTCTGAATAAGTTTTCCACCACAACAAAAGCCCACCTACCAGGTGAGCTTTTGCTTTTAGTTAGAATTTAACTATCATTACTAATCCATCACCAGCTTTAGAAACTGAAGGTTGTGCGGATAGTACCAACGTAGATGGAGTCGTTGTTGTCGTTGTGTTCAGGGTTGAAGATGACCATCAAACCAGGTGTGATCTGAATGTTATCGGTCAACTGAATTTTGTAGAGTCCTTCTAAGTGATAGGAAGTATCTGGATCTTCCGCTCCTCCCTCGTTATCGGTGAGTCTGGGTGATTGACCAAAAATTAAGCCCAGTACGTTACCTTCTCGGCCAAAGTCTTTGAGAGCAACGCTGCCAGCCCAATAGTAAGCATCTGCATTTCTACCTCTGTTGGCACCAGATTCAGCAGTAGCAACTGTGTAACCACCCCATGCACCAATGGTAAATCTTGAGCTAGGTTGGAAAGTAGCTTGTATACCATAGTTGTTGGAAGATGTGGCAGTGTTACCACCAAAAGGTCTATTTGCCAATGTACTTCCGGTGCTGCTAAATATATTTACTGTGTTGTTGCCAGCTGCATTATTTAGATAACTGTGAGCGTATGCAAAACCAATGTTGAAAGCTTGGTTTGGTTTGAAGCCGATTTGACCAAAGATAGTACTAGAGCCATCGAAAACCCCATTTCTATCAGCAGGGTCATTGGAACGAGGTGCTAAGTAAGCCGCAGAGAAAGTCAGAGGCCCACCAGAGTTAAAGTTAACTGTTAAACCAGCACCACCTTGACCTTGACGATAGATTGGGCTGAAACGTCCATAGCGAGAAAGTGCGCCTCTACCAGAACTAGCAAAGTCTGGGTGGAAGACATTTACGTTTTCGTTCAACTCAGCACCAGTAGCATCAATCTTGACGCTGATAGCTTCGCTCAAGTTGAAACTGTAGTTGAGTTTATCAACCACAACACTGTTGCCGTTATCACCATCAAAACCCAAACGGGTCATGTTTGTTCCAGTTACGGTACTGTTGGAGACGATATTACCTGCATTTAATCGAGTTTGCAGTCTATCTGTACCGGTGAAGCTGGTGTTTAGTGTTAAACGTACTCGATCTGAGAAAGTAGTATTGCTTGCTAGGTCTTGTCCACCAACTCTTGTATCACCAAATACTTGAGAACCAGCAAAGATTACTTCTCCAGAAAGTTTGGTGGTAGTAGAGAACTGATTAGCTTCCAACTCAGCAGTGCGTGCTTCTAGTGCATCGACACGACCGCGCAGAGTTGCTAATTCCGCAGAAAATTCTTCTTGCAAACGCTGTAAAGTAGCGAGGTCTTCCTTAGTTACCAAATCAGCTGTCGCTGTAGCAATTAACTCATTCACTCTGTCTAAACAAGCGTTTAAACCAGCAGCAAATTCATAACGAGTCAAGGCACGATTACCGCGGTATGTACCATTGGGATAACCTGCGATACAGCCATAACGCTCAACCAAAGATTGCAATGCTTGGAAAGCCCAATCAGTAGGTTGAACATCGGAAAACTGTGATACAGATGTTACTTGACCTATTTCTTGAGAGGCTTGAGCCAATTGGTCAACACTAGTTACATTTTGATTCGCTTCTCCAGCCCATGCACTGTTAGCAACTAAAAAAGTAGCAGCTAAAACAGCCGGACTTACCTTAACGGTATTCCAGAATAGTTTTGTCATGATTTTACTTCCACTCACACCAACTAGTTCAACTTCATGGTAAAATCTCGAACTCAATTATTTCTCGTAGGATAATTTACACATGATTTCAGCAATGATTATACATATTTTACTGTGATTAACACAAGAGGATTTGTCATGTTTTTTATGATGTTTGCAATAGTTTATTTGGTATACATAGAATAATCCGACGGTGATAACGTAACAGCATTTTTGCTGTCTCAAACTCTTGAAGTAAACGTGTAATTGTGACTCTCGTTGTGTTTAACACTTCTGCTATTTCCTGATGAGTAATATATAATTCAATCAGAGAACCCTGTTCGACATCACGCCCGAATTTTTTACTTAACCACACCAAGAATTCCCATAAACGTAGTGACATGGGTTTGCGGTTTACTATATTTAAAAGCTCTTCTAAATTTTGAATGTGAGCAACTAAAGCATCTATATATTGATGTCCCAGATGTAAAGGAATAGTAGTTACTTCTACACTGGTTAAACATTCAATTTGATATGGTTTTACCTGGGATAAAGGATATCCAATCAAATCACCAGTTCCCCAATACCCCAGAGTGATAAACGTTCCTTCTTCACTCCACGTTAGTGTGCGAACTGCCCCTCGTTCAATCATCCACATTACGTCATTGCAAGGCTCAATGACCTCTCGACGGGTGAAAAGCCTCTGTGGTAATTTTTCAACCAAGGTAGAGTTTTGTAATAAAACAGAAGAATCAGGTGTGAAAATGAGCGAAGACATTGTGGGAGCTGTTCCTAGAATGGAATTACTAGATTTTAAGGTATTTAAACTTTATGAATCTCTATTTTTTGCCTATTCTAAAATCATAGAAACTGAGCAAAGATATAATTTGGTATTATATATCGGGTTGGCAAAACTAATTTTAATATTTTGGAAAAACGTATTAATAACTTCTTCATTCAATTCCTGATTATTAGTTAAGTTAATGTTGATAGTTGGGATTATTGTAATAATTTTTAATTAATGATTTTCAAGATGATAAACAGGGTTAATTAATTGGGTAAAAATTTCAGAAAAATATCTATGATACTCTAATGAATTAAAATAATGAGGTTTTAATTACCCTCTATATAATTAATTTTGATAGATGATTTTGAGTGGTGACTATCGTGTTAATAAATTGAATTTTTACTTATTTCAATGCCAAATCTAGTTGCCCAAGATTAAGAAAAGGTAATAAAACGGTAAAATGTAACTTACATTTAGGAACTTTTAATGATTTACTCAACTTGTGAGACAAATTTGAAAAGAAAATGCGATCGCTGGTTAAGTTAGGAGCGTGGCGCAAAAATTTTGATAAGTTTGTGGTCAACACCCTACTACTTGAAGATTTGATGACTGTTTGCGCAATGTTCCCGCATAGTAGTGCTTAATACAAGCATGGATAAACCAAAAAATTTATTAGGATTTCTTTTGACTCACAATTCAGCTCTCGCCACAAAAAAATAGAGGATCGGCTAAGGTAAGATGCCGATCCTCTATTTTTCATAGATTTGCATGATTTAGGAACGTTGACCAGTGACGATATAAGCCACCCTTTGACCAATATTAGTTGCATGATCCGCCATTCTTTCCAGACATCGAATCGCTAAAGCCAGTAAGATAATTGGCTCAACAACACCTGGCACATCCCGTTGTTGAGCTAAGGTTTGATAGAGACGATTGTAAGCATTATCTACGGTATCATCTAAATGTTTAATACTCCGCCCACCTACTTCATCTAAATCAGCTAGAGCAACTAAACTGGTTGCTAGCATTGCTTGGGCATGATGAGACATCACAGCAATTTCTGGTAAAGACGTATGAGGCGGATAAGGAAAGATTTTGACTGCAATATCAGCTAAATCCTTAGCATAATCACCAATTCGTTCTAAATCGCGAACCAATTGCATAAAAGCACTTAAACAGCGTAAATCTTGAGCCGTAGGTGCTTGTAATGTCATGATAGATGTACAGTCTGATTCTATTTGTCTATAAAAACGATCAATTTTTTTATCTAATCGAGGAAGTTCCTCAGCTGCTTGCAAGTCACGGGCAAATAACGCTTGGTGGCTGAGGCGACATGATTGTTCTACCAAAGCACCCATGCGTAATACATCCCGCTCTAAACGCCTGATGGCGCGTGCTAACTGGGGACTTTCAGGGTTGGGACTATAAAGAACGGCTTTCACACTTTTAGTCTCAAACGTGAAGATATTTTTAACTATAGTCTTGGCTTTGGGAGTTTGCCATCACCTCCGGGAATTGAAGTTGCATCCATGCACCCCCGGTATGGGGATGGTTCATGGCTTTGATAGAACCACCATGAGCTAAGACAATTTGTCGCACGATCGCTAGACCTAAACCATTACCTACAATAGTTTCCACAGGACTATTTGCTGGTAAAGGAGAATGAGTCCGGGCTTTATCTCCACGGTAGAACCGCTCGAAAATATGGGGTAAATCTTCTAGTGCAAAACCTGTTCCAGAATCAATTAAATTGATTTCTAAAACAGAGTTGTTAATCTCACCCCCCTGATGATCCTGTGGCTGCAATATTTTTGTTTGAATTTGAATATCGGCAGCAGGCGGACTATATTTAATACTATTATCCAGCAAGTTGAGAAAAACTTGGTAAATTCGGGCTGGATCGGCTTTAATCCAGATACTATCGGGGCCAGAGTAGGAAAGAGACAAGTGGTGACGCTGTGCTAGAGGTTCTAAGGTTTCCCAAACTGATAGGATGAGCGATCGCACTTCCACCGCTTCAGTTTGTAATTGTGCTGCCAGACTAGTTTCCATTTGGGTGAGTTCTAGCCAACTTTGCACCAAGTTAATCAATCGGTCTACTTCCTGCATTAAACGATCAACCCAACGATTTAAAGGCGGTTCTAGACGGTTTTGCAGAGTTTCTACCACCAACCGAATTGAAGTTAATGGGGTTCGCAATTCATGAGCTAAGTCTGAAAATGAGCGTTCCCGCACTTGGTTCATATCCTGCATGGGTTGGCGATTTTCTAAAAACACGCCGACTTGACCATTGGGTAAAGGTAAACTAGCAGCCCGCAAAGCTAAAGACTTGATTGTTGGCATTTCCACAGGGTTATCACAAGAAGGATGAAACATCCACTCTTTAGTTTTGGGAACTTGCTCATCACGAGTTTGCTCAATTAACCTGTCAAGTTCATAGGAGCGGACTAATTCTAGTAACAGGCGTACCTGTCCCGGTTGCCATCTTTGCAAATACAAGATTTTCCGGGCTTGCTGATTACACCACAGCAGTTGATTTTCTTCGTCCACTTGCAAATAACCCACTGGTGCAAAGTCCAGTACGTCTTGGTAAGTCTGTAACGACTGCTGCAAGTCTTGATCTTGCTGCTTGAGCATGGCAATTTCCTGCCGTAGCCGGGGTAGCCAAGGCGTTGTCACTTTAGCAGTACGGGAATTTAAAGGTTGAAGTACGCGTTCCAGGTAGCGGTTTAATTGAACCTGTTGCCAAATCCAAAACCCAATGCCTACCGCTAAACCTAGAAGAAATCCCAATAAGAGCATTTGAGTTGAAGTTGTTAGTTGCTGGTGATTAATAAAAACTAACAACTATCTGACTAGATTATCCGAATCGATAGCCAAATCCTCTTACAGTCACAATATATTCTGGATGGCTGGGGTCTTGCTCTAGTTTTTCCCGCAACCACCGGATATGAACGTCTACGGTTTTGCTATCACCAACAAAATCAGGCCCCCATACTTGGTCTAGCAACTGCTCCCGCGACCATACCCGGCGAGCATAGCTCATAAATAGTTCTAATAACCGGAATTCCTTGGGGGAAAGGTTGACTTCTTGTCCGCGTACCAAAACCCGGCATTCTTGGGGGTTGAGGGTGACATCTTTATATTTGAGGACTGGCAGTTGTGGTAGGGTGCTGAGGCGTTGACGACGGAGCAAAGCACGGCAACGTGCGACTAACTCCCGCATACTGAAGGGTTTAGTTAAATAGTCATCTGCACCTACTTCTAAACCTAATACGCGATCAGTTTCGCTACCCTTAGCACTGAGCATTAAAATTGGTACTGGGTTGCCTTGGTGACGTAGTAGGCGGCAAATATCCAAGCCGTTGATTTGAGGCAACATGATGTCCAGAATCACCAAATCAAAAGGAATTTCTCCCCCGTTGGGTTCAAAGCTTTTGAGATATTCTATGGCAGAACGCCCATCAGGGGCAGTTACTACGCTATAACCTTCCTCTTCTAGTGCTACAGCTAGCATCTCTTGGATTAGCTCTTCATCTTCTACCACCAGAACACGGCTCGTTTGTCCAATGTCTGCTCTAGCAGAATATTTAATTGATTCACTGGTGTACATTGATATCACAAAAGTCTAACCCTGTGCTTGTATCAATATGATGGTTGAGTTAATTATCTGCCTTCAGTGCATTCACGCTTGCTCTCTCGTGAATTATTTTGCAAAAAAGTAATTCTTTTAACAGTAATACATATATCATAAATTACTCTGGTTGCAAGCAGGCGATCGCATTTACTTCCATTCATTACGAAAACAGTGCTGTCAGGGTAAGAAGTGTAAATTATATAACCAATGCCTAATGGGCAGCAGTTGCTACAAGTCGGGAAACTCGACGACACTTGCTACAAGTCGGGCATTGCCCGCCCAACGCAGTGTGTCCCCAACGCACTGCCTACCCAATTCCCAAAAGCTTGACAACAGCAGACTCATCTGGATATATTTATAGTACATAAATACTATAAAACTACAAAGGCTACCAGCAAACCAAACTTTGGCGTTGATCACTCATACTAACTTTTAGTATGGGTTATTGCTTGATTTCAGTAATTGCACTGCATTAATAATGTTCATTTCCAAGCTACTCTGAAATGTCTGCATAGAGTAGTTATTTGGTATGACTTACTACTCACTCAAATATTATCTATTATTACAGATCACAGGAGTTGAAATATGACAACAGTTGCACTTAAAGATAGCAAACAGCAACTAATTCAAGCATTTCAACAAATTCTGAATGACAGGAAAAAGCTAGAGTCAAAAATAGCCACTAAGCAAGAAGAAGCGGATAAAGCTAAAAATCAGGAAATTCTGGTAGTGGCTTCTACATATACTGTTGATAGTATTGTCAAAGGTTTAGCCGACTTACAACTTGAATTTGGTAGTGTAGTCAATGCCTTAGCTGAAAAATTAGCTCAAGAAAATTCTAAATTAGATGAACTGAATCGAGCGATAGAAATTGAAACTCAAACCCTACAAGAGTTACAAAAAATTAGGATTGTTGCTGATACTCTAGATATTTTAAACCAGGAGCATCAAGAAAAGCTAAGAACACTAGAGCAAGATACTGCTAGTAAGCGAGAAATACTAGAAAAAGAAATTGCCAATAAACGTAAAGAATGGCAAAAAGAGCGATTAGATATCACAGAATCGCGACAACAGTTTTCTGATTTATTAGTCAAAGCACGTCAGCAAGAACAAGAAGAATATGAATATAAATTAGAAACAACGCGTAAACTCAACACAGATGCGTATGAATCTAAAAAACGCAACTTAGAAAGAGATATCCAAGAAAAAAGTCAACAAAAAGAAAAAGACTGGACTGAAAGAGAAAGAATCTTGCTGGAAAATCAGACCTTATTCACTGAATATCAACAAAAAGTAACAACTTTTCCTAATGAATTAGAGGAGGCTGTCAAGAAAGCTAGAGAAGAAGCTATTAAAGAAACTAGTCAAAAGGCGAAGATAGAAGCTGATTTATTTGAAAAAGAATGGGAAGCTACTAAGCAAAGCTATGAATTGAAAATTAAATCTTTGGAAGAAACAATTCAGAAACAAGTTGAACAAATAGAAAGTATCTCTACTCAATTACAATCTACATTAAAACAAGCTCAAGACTTAGCAATGAGAGCATTTGATAGTTCTGCTGGTAAATAATTAGCAATTTGTTCGTTGGTAGTTAAGTGTGTATGAGTCAATAGAGTTACGTATGACAAAAAAAAAATTAACAGATAAAAATACTAAAGCTGAGATTCTTCAAGCCTATGAAGATTTACTCAAGGAGACATCATCACTTAAATCACAAATTAATCAAGTATCAAAAGAGAAACAACCTGTTACTCCAGCTCAACCCAAAGCAGAAGTAAATAAAGTTATGAATCAGTCCGCTACCATTCAACAGAAGATGAATTATACAATTGAAAGTCTAGCAAAAATTCAATTGGGTTTTGGTAGTGCGGCTAATGAATTATCAGAAAAATTGACCACACAGGCTTCTAAATTAGAGGAAATGAGAAAGTCTGTAGAAAAGGAAGTTGAACAATTAAAAGAATTACATGATTTAGAAGTTAATGATGATACTTTAGATACGCTAATTACAGCATACGAAGATAACTCTAAAGCTTATCAAAATGAATTTGAACAGCGTTATGATTTACTTTCACAAGAAATGTTGTCAGAAGCAACAGCTTGGCAAAAAGAACAAGAAGAATACAACAAAACAATCAAAGAGGAAAATGATAATTTAAGCAAGAATAGACAAAGAGAATCAGCAGAGTATAAATATAACCTAGAACTACAACGCCGATTGAATACTGAAGAATATGAACAACAACAAAAAGTTTTATACCAAGAATTAGAAGAAGGACAACAAGAAGTAGAAAAACAATGGAATGAACGAGAGAAAGTAATTGCTGAACGGGAAAAGCAATTTGATGAATATAAAACCAAAGTAGAATCATTTCCTAAAGAAAAAGAAGCAGCGATTAAAAAGGCTACAGAAGAAGGTAAAGGAATTGCCCATTATCAAGCTAAAGTTAAATCTGATTTGTATGGGAAAGAAGTAGAAGGACAAAAACGTTTTTATGAACAGCGATTGCAATCTTTAGAACAAACCATTACTAATCAAGAAAGTAGGCTACAAAATCTCTCTAAACAACTTGAATCAGCCCTGAAACAAGTTCAAGATTTAGCGGTTAAAGCGATCGAAGGTACTGCAAATGTCAATTCTTATCAAGCTATGAAAGAGATAGCGTTAGAACAAGCAAAAAGTCAAGTAAAAAATAAATAAGTAATCAAGAGACGTAAATATATACGTCTCTTTTGTGTAACTATGATTATTCGTAATAAATAAGATACCCGACTTCTAAAAGAGGTCGGGTATCTGAAAGTTTAACTGATCGAATATGATTTTTATATATTTTAATGGTCTGTTTTATCTGGGCGACCATTATTTAGAGGTTTTTTTCTAGTCTTACTAGTTTCCGTCGCTTTTAATTTTTTATTGGATGGTTGGTTGGAGTTAGGTTGTTGGCTAGACATAAGGCGGAATAGTGTAATTTGAGACAAGTTTATCTACATCTAGCATAGGTCTGTTTTCGGAAAATAGTCAAAAATTTTACATAATAAAATAGAGACGCAAAATTGATTACGTCTCTTTAGAGAAGGAAACCCATTAGATTTAGTAAGTAGAACAGAGCAATTAACTAGTAAATCTTACTGCATCTATTTAACCGTGCAGTTACGGAAAATTAAGAAAGATATACAAACCGTTGATTAGCTTTCTATATCAGAACTACAACAGTATCACTGAGTTTTCCTGAAATCACCATCGTTAATTTAGCCGTCGATATCAAGCGAAGGAAGAAAAGCCTAAATTGGGTGGTATGTCTTGAATTCGTCCTGGCCCGATCGCCTGCAATGCTTCTCTTAGAGAAATATCACCAGTATACAGGGCGCGTCCGACAATTACCCCTTTAACACCTTGGGGTTCTAACGCCAACAAACTCAATAAATCGGTGACAGAACTTACTCCTCCAGAAGCAATCACTGGAATTGAGATTGCTGCGGCGAGTTCGCGCAACGCTTCCAAGTTCGGCCCTTCTAGAGTTCCATCACGGTGAATATCAGTGTAAATAATTGCGGCTGCTCCCAGTTCTTGCATTTGGACAGCAAGTTGAGTAGCTAATACTTGTGAAGTTTCTAACCAACCGCGAGTGGCGACTAGTCCGTTACGAGCATCAATGCCAATGATAATTTTTTCGGGAAACTCTTGGCAGAGTTCTTGTACTAATTGGGGTTGTTCAACGGCGACAGTACCGAGAATTGCCCACTGCACTCCTAAATTAAAAACTTGTTGTACACTGGCTTGATCACGCAATCCACCACCAATTTCAATAGGGATAGAAATTGCTTGTGCGATCGCCTCAATTGCCTGCAAGTTTACTACTTTACCTGCCTTTGCGCCATCTAAATCCACAATGTGCAATCTAGTTGCGCCCTGATCTACCCATTGTTTCGCCACATCAACAGGATTTTCGCTAAAAACTTGGGAGCGATCATAGTCTCCCTGATACAGTCGCACACAGCGACCATCTAGTAAATCAATCGCTGGAATTACATCCATATTAAATTTTCCCTACTTAGTCAATATTCATTAGCCAACAAACACTCAACAGTCAAATATTTTCCCCTATCACCTATTTTTTTAATTGCTTAACAGCTTGGCGAAAACCCAACACAATTAAAATATTAGAAAGTGTTAAAAAAACTTCCGCCCCACCATGTAGCCAATCTACGTTAGCTAAAGCTTCACCGTAATGAATTTTGGCGTATATTCCGGCGGGAATTGTCACAGCCACGAAAACTAGAGTGCCGTAAAATCCATACAATGCTAAACGGGGTAGTTGTTGACTGCGGGTGATAAACCACAAGAAACCCAGATAAGGAAACAGTGATAAGGCGAATAGGGTGTCTTTAGATATCATCGCTCTGATTTAATAGATTTTGGCTCAAAAGCATTAGTGTCTATCTTGGTGCTGCAGGAGGAACGCCAAATCCATACCGCCGCAGCCCAAAGGGTAAAATTACCAACTACAGTCATAGTAGCTTGCAATGTTACTAGCCATTCTAGAGATTGGGCATTGTCGAAATAATGCCAAGTACAAGCACACATAGCACTTACCAACGCTGGTAACATCGCCAGGGACAATCCCCACCAACTGCGATTTCCAGTAAGTTCGCCATAAGTCCAGATTAACCAAATTGCGGCTATCCACTCAATGACGCTAGAAATATGAATAATCCAAGTGGGAATTGAAAGAGCGTTCATAGAAAGTCATTAGTCAACAGTCAACAGTCAATAGTCGGGACTCACTTCATCTTCGCACAGGCCAATTCAACTTTTTGTAGCAAGATGACTGACATCTGGTGAACTACTTAGAAAAAGTTGATAACCTTAAATCCAACATCTAAATTATTTGCAATGGGAACGATGCGATCGCTATTATCTGGGTATTACGGTAAAGGGAACGGTGGTGATGAAGCTTTATTAGCGACACTCCTGCAAATGCTACCATCTCATGTCACGCCTGTGGTGCTTTCGGGAAATCCAGAGGAAACGCGCGATCGCTACAATGTGGAAGCGTATAATCGCATGTCGCCTCTAGCCGTACTGCAAGCTTTACGTTCCTGTCAGGCTTTAATTTGGGGCGGTGGGAGTTTGATTCAGGATGTTACCAGCACTATGAGTCCCTTTTATTATGGGGGGCTGATGGCGTTGGCTCAAAGCATGGGTTTAAAGACTATTGCTTGGGCGCAGGGTATCGGCCCTTTGGTACGTCCGCAAACACAGTGGTTAGCAAGAAAAAATTTTGCTGGTTGCACTCAAGTTAGTGTGCGCGATCGCGCCAGTGCAGCTTTATTATCTAATTGGCAAATTCCGCATATCCTTGCACCTGATCCGGTTTGGGCTTTGGAAGGAAAACCAGTATCAGCAATTTGGGATTTACCTCAGCCTAGAGTCGCCGTTACCTTAAGAAAGCATCCCCTATTAACTGAAGCACGGTTAGCTAATTTAATTCGTGCCTTAGTAGAATTTCAAAAAGCTACGCAGACTTTTATTATCTTGCTGCCGTTTCAAAAAAGCGAAGATTTAGATATTGCTCAAGCCATACAACCACACCTTGCAGATGTGAGTCAGATTTTGTGTCTCGAAGATCCGCAAATATTAAAAGGGGTATTTCGAGATGTAGAAATGGCAATTGGAATGCGACTGCACAGTTTAATTATGGCTGCGGCTGAAGGTTGTCGCTGTTTTGCCCTTAGTTATGATCCCAAGGTTAACCGTTTGATGGAAGATTTGACAATGCCTGGTTGGGATTTAGTAAACCTACCAGATGATCCACAGTTAATTAGTCAGACTTGGATAGCACATTACGCCAATGCTCAACCACTTTCACCCCTAACTATCCAATCATTAATAGATGGAGCATTGAGACACCGTGATTTATTATGTCAAATGCTGATTTAGTCAATTAAATTAAGTTAACAAGAATATTGGGATACCTGTGATAACACTCAGCACTATATTATGATTATGTACCTTAAAAACATCCTAAGTTTGGTGTAGATGAGGCGTAATTATCAGCATTGTTATAAATAATTTATATCTGACATTTCCATAATTTATTGTTTATGTCATCTATCTTTTGAATGATATTTAAGGAAAAATAACTAGCAGTTTTTGCAATGTAATTTTATATAAATAAATACTTGCTCTCTATGCTCACTTGAACGCGAGCAAAATCAAACTGAGCATGAAGATTTTTCGCATAATTTTTAATTTCTAATTGTCATGAAAAAACTATAATTAAGTATAGCTAATTATATCGCTGTGATATCCAACACATTAGATCGTCTACAAAATATTTTGTTCAAGATATAAATGGGTTTTGTCAAGGGTAAAAATATTACAAAAATATTGCTAAATCTAAGTATTAGTTGCATTGCTCTCAGTATATAGCGAAAGAATAGCGTTTTAATACGGCTTATATCTTAAAATATTTTTTACACAAATAAATAGCAATAATTACGGATACTGTTTCATACAAAAAGATATTAAAAATGGTTAATAAGTTCAAGTGTTCATGTAAAAACTTTATTTTGTTAAGCATTCAATACAGTAAATATGCAGGAAGATGAACACCGTAATGAGTGCAGCGTTGATTTGAGCTTTTTCAAAATTAAATCATTCACATAAGATAGGGCATTAAACATGAAAGGAATCCTTGCACTCATTGACGCTAAGAAGCAAGAATTTGCCCAGCTACCCTTATTAAAATTCATGCAAGATACAAGCATAGCTCCTAGAAAAAGATTAGCTTGGAGTCCGTATGCTACACCTTTTATTATGGGTTTTGGAGAATTAAATAAATACGGATTTCGCGATCTCACCAGCAATGATCCTATTCAGCTATTAATTAATAAACATACTGAAGAGGATGATCATCACTGGCTTTGGTTTCTATCAGATATTGAGAAACTCGGTTTTGACTACTCACTGAAATTTACCGACAATGTGAAATTTTTATGGGGCGACCAAACTAAAACACCACGTTGGGTAATTTATCAGTTATTCCGTTATGCTTTAGAATCAGATCCTCTCCAAAAACTAGTGATTATCGAAGTGCTAGAGTCTACCGGTAATATTGTATTTGCTAATGCCGCAAAAGTTGCCCAAGAACTACAAGCCATCACAGGCAATAAATATCTATATTTTGGAGAATTTCATCTAGCTGTAGAAACTGGTCATACTACAGGTAAAAATGATATAGAATCATTCCTGAATAACCTTGAACTAACTGGGTTACAGTATCAATCTGCTTTAGAAATGGCAGAAACAATATTTGAGTTAATTATAGAATTAGTCAATGCGCTCTTTGAATATGCTGTAAATTATGATGAGCCGCAAACATTGGAAAAAATTGGCATTATAAAGACTGATTTATCTGCTGCTTAAATTAAGTATTTGGGTATGAAGCTTTAATTTTATCTCTGAATATTATATGTGATAACAGTTGATTACTACGGTGAATGCTTAAGAGTAATCTAAATTTTTGTGCCTGAATATAGCAGATTTTTTATGTTTAGCACCTACCCAAGTTCATCTATTTACTAAGGAGTAGCATCATGTCTAAAGTTCAAAAACAAGATATTAATCTTATCCACACTTGGACAGAAAATCTGGATATTGCTCACACTTGGACAGAGAATTTAGAAATCTCCCATACTTGGACAGAAAATTTGGATATCTCCCACACTTGGACAGAAAATTTAGAAATATCCCACACTTGGACAGAAAATCTAGATATCTGCCATCCTGCTATGAGCAATGCAGAAATAGCATTAGCTGGTAATGCCTAAAAGCTAACACTAGATTGCCCATCTAACTCTTAGCATACTGAAAATTTCCTATGGGTAGGTGTACTTTTCAGTATGCTGTAACGGTGCATCAAACTCTAATTGACGGAGAAGTGCTAGTTATATCTGGGCAAATGTTTCTGATTTTAAATTGATTCTCGTGACGCGAAACATACTATTCACAACTCCCAAATTCTTATGAATCATTATGATGTTGTAATTGTTGGTGGCGGCCCAGCAGGTAGCACAACTGGCACTCTATTGAAGAAGTATAATCCTCAACTGCGTGTATTAATTGTTGAAAAGGAGAAATTTCCACGAGATCATGTCGGTGAAAGCCAACTACCACAGATTAGTGAGATCCTTGATGAGATGGGGTGTTGGGATAAAGTAGAAGCTGCTAATTTCCCAATCAAAGTTGGGGGTAACTATCGCTGGGGACAAGATCCGGAACCTTGGGAGTTTCACTTTTTGCGCTTAGAGGAATTTAAAGAAGAAGCTCGTCCGGCTAAGTTTGCAGGACAACGTAAACAAACAGCTTTCCAAGTTGACCGTGCAATTTATGATGATATTCTGCTGCGCCACGCCGAAGAATTGGGGTGTGAAGTACGAGAACAAACAGCAGTAGTAAAAGTGGACACACAAGGCGATCGCATCACTGCGTTACACTTAAATACTGGGGAAAAAATCACTGCGACTTATTACGCTGATGGTTCTGGTCACGTTGGTGTGTTGCGGAAGGCTGTAGGTGTACAAACTGAATCTCCTACACAACTGCAAAATGTCGCTATCTGGGATTATTGGGAAAATGCAGAGTGGGCTGTAGAGATTGGTGTAGGTGGGACTCGGATACAAGTAATGAGCTTACCACACGGGTGGATTTGGTTTATTCCTTTAGGGCCAACCCGTACTAGCGTTGGTTTTGTCTGTCCAGCTAGCTATTACAAACAAGCGAAAAAGTCAGCCGCAGAGATTTATCATCAAGCACTCCAAGACGAACCCTTCATTTCCAAGTTGCTGGCTAATGCTAGTAGTAGAGGTAATATCGAGATTACTAAAGATTGGTCTTTCCTAGCAGAGAGGACTGTGGGGGAAAATTGGTTTTTAGTAGGAGAAGCCGCAGGTTTCGCTGACCCAATCTTATCTGCTGGGTTAACTCTCACCCATGTTGGAGGTCGGGAATTAGCCTATACCATATCGGCATTGCATCAAAGCAAATATGACCCTGATTGGTTAAAAAACCAATACGATCAAAATCAGCGTCGTCGTGTACAACAACACATTCGCTTTGCTGATTATTGGTACGCTTCTAATGGTCAATTTACAGATTTGTATGATCACTGTCAAACTATAGCTAAAGAAGCGGGATTAAATCTCAGTCCAGCCGAAGCTTTTCGCTGGTTAGCCCAAGGCGGTTTTACCAATGATATCGTTGGTCAAGCTGTGATTGGTGGTTTTGATTTGGGGGCGATGAAACAAATGGTACAGCGTTTTTCCAAGGAAGAATTACCTTGGGAAATTAGCGGTTACAACATCTTTGAGTTGGACATCGAGAACACCACCGAGGAATTTGTTGCTGTCTATAGCAATGGTGAGATTAACCAAGTGAAATGTTACCGCCGAGAAAATGGCGATCGCTTGCCGATCACTGGTCTTTATGGTTTATTAATCGATATTCTCAGCCGCACCTCTGATGTCGAACAAATTTATCATTACTTAATTAGTTTGTTCAAGGCGCGTTTTGCTCCAGAACATCTTCGCATCGCCATTCAGCATACAATGTTCTGCTTGGAAGTTATGGTTTTAGAAGGTTGGGTGAAAGCCTCTTTAAATCCTGATAAGCCACCACTGAAAATTTCTATGCCGGTTGAAGGTCAACTCCATTACACCAGTCGGAGTTAATCCTCATTAAAGTCCAATACCTTTATTGATGAGAATGGGGCAATAAAAAGGCAAGAGAATCTTTTCTTTTTACTTTTGTGGAAAGTCTGAGTGGAGTTTTTCTACACTCAAACTTTCCCAGACAAATTTTTTACTTTTTAATATCCATCATCCATATTCAAAAATATTAGGTGATAACTAATAACTAATAAACTAATAACTAAGGATAAAACTAATAATGCAAGCCAAGCAAGTATGTGTAATTGGCTCTGGTGTCAGCGGCCTAACTACCGCTAAAACATTTATCGAAGCAGGTTACGAAGTTAGAGTGTTTGAGAAACAATCAGGACTGGGTGGTGTGTGGGAAAAATCTAGAAATTATCCCGGTCTTACCATTCAAAGCCCTCGCGATACCTACGCCTTTCCTGATTATCCTATGCCTGCATCTTATCCAGAGTGGCCTACCGCCGAACAGATGCGAAATTACTTAGCATCCTACGCTGAACATTTCGGTATTACACCCAAAATTCGTTTCCAAACAGAAGTAACTCAGATAAAAAGAAAAACTACAGAAACATCAGGATGGTTAGTTAGTATCCAATTTCGTGATCAGGTTTCTGGACAGACAACACAGGAACAGTTGGAGTTTGATTTTGTTGTAGTGTGTACTGGGACTTTTAGCATTCCTCACCAACCTTCATTACCCGGTAAGGAAGACTTCATCGCATCTGGAGGTCAGATATTACACACCACAGAGTTTAACAACGCCTCGATTGTGGAAGGTAAGCGGGTAGTTGTTGTAGGTCTTGGTAAATCTGCGACTGACATCGCTACTATGTCTGCTAATTTAGCTTCAGAATGCACGATGGTGTTTCGTCAAATACCTTGGAAGATTCCTAAATTTTTCTTGGGTGTAGTGAATGTCAAGTATATTTTGTTGACACGGTTTGCTGAAAGTTGGCTACCCTATCGTCAATTGCGGGGGATGGAATGGGTGTTGCACACTTTGGGTAAGCCATTAGTCTGGGCTTTTTGGCGCATTAACGAAATTTTACTCCGTTACCAACTCAGTTTGGATACCTGTGGAATGCTCCCTGAGAAACCCTTAAATCAATGGGTAATTGCGGCGATCGCTTTAGAAACTCCCAACTTTTATAATTACGTACGTTCTGGAAAAATTCAGACTAAAAAGACAGAAATTAAACAATTTGTTTCCGGTGGCGTAGAGTTAGCAACTGGTGAATATATACCTGCGGATATTGTGGTATTCGGCACAGGATTTCGTCAAGATGTTCCTTTTTTGGAAGCAGATTATCGTCGTCTAATCATAAATGAGCAAGGTAATTTCCAACTTTACCGTAATCTTATTCACCCTCACATTCAGCAATTAGGCTTTGTGGGTTACAATTCGAGCAAATTTTGTCCTTTAACATCAGATATTAGTTCTCAGTGGTTGGTGGAATATTTTCAAGGACAACTCAATTTACCATCACCACAAAAGATGCTAGAAGAAATAGCAGTAGAATGGCAATGGAAACAGAAAGAGTGGGAATCTAGTTTATACAATGGTACATCTATATTCCCATTTAGTTTTCATTATATTGAGGAATTGATGGAGGATATGGTGATAAAAAGTAATCCTACAAGCTGGACACAAATTATCAAAATGATCTTACCTGTATCTCCATCTAACTATCAACAAATTAGACAGATTTTAAAATCAAGAAGATGTGAATCTTTAGGTGATACGGCTGTCAAGAATAGTGAGCAGGTTAGTATTGCTTGAATAAAAATACTATATTTTTCTTTTATGAGTTTGTAGGACAGATAAAACATCTGTCCTACAAATTTTGAGCAGGCAAGTTCACTTTAAGACACACTAACAATCCCCGACCATTGCACCTTTTTCTGTTGCTCACGACGATAGGAGAAGAAATGATCTGGAGTTTGGTAAGTGCAGTAAGGTGCGATCGCTATCTGCTCGCTACTAATCCCTAAGCTTTCCATTTGCAAAGCATTGACTCGCCGCACATCTACCCTGACTCTTCCTGGTTCGGGGTCAGCTAACAAGGGTGAATTAGGTAACTCATGTAGCGTCTGAACAATTTTTTGGGTGTCGTCATATGGTGTAATGCTAGTTCCAATTTCTGCTGCAACTTCCACAGAAACTTGGTAAACTTCGCCAGCAATGGCTGGCCCCATTGCAATCCGCAAGTCTGTTAACTGACTACCTTGGGCTTGCATCCGAGCGATCGCCTGCGGCACAATTTTCTGTGCTGTTCCCCGCCAACCTGCATGGAGTGCTGCTACCCGTCCAGTTTTGACATCCCCAATTAAAACAGGTGTACAGTCTGCGCTGGCTACCCACACAGCTTGCAGAGCTGCTTCACTCATTAAACCATCTGCTAAAGCTAATTCATCCTCTGCATCCAGATTCGCATCTATTTCCTTAGGGGTGAGAACTGTATTGCCATGTACCTGTTTCAATCGATATGCTGATGCTTCTGGGTGCAGCACCTTTGTTAACTCGTGGGGCGATCGCGGCCAAAACTGCTGGGTAAAAAAGCCATGTTGCCAATTTCCTAAGAGACTACAAGTTAGGTATGGTAGTCCCTCCCAATTATGCCAATGCCAAGTGTGCATCTTGAACCAAACCTAAACAGAAACTTATCAGCCAATTCATGCTAACTTGAATCCCCAGTGAGTGAAAGTCATCACTCGCAGTTTGCCCATTGTTTCGGGAGTGAAAAAATTTTTACTCAGGAGTAACAATAAGAGACCAAAAAATGCCCCCAGTGAACAATGCGGTAGGTTGGGATTTTGCGTGTAATCATGACTAGTGACTGTTGACTTGTGAACTCATCTTCATAGAGAGTTGTCTAACAGCACTTAAGTAGCTAAAGTGAACAACGGAATTTCTGTTAATGGCTGTAAAACTTGATCAGCAAAAATTATTAACTGCTCTCACCACCGAGCGCAAGTATGATTATTTACCGTTTTCTCTACACATTTTTGACTGTGTTAATTCAACAAACATAGCTCTCTGGGAATTAATCACTCAAGGAGCAAAAGCAGGAACTGTAGTGATTGCCACAGAGCAAACAGCCGGGAGGGGACAATGGGGTCGGCAGTGGATTTCCCAAACCGGCGGATTATATCTTTCTGTAGCCATTAATCCTGATCTAGAAGCTAACGCCAGCTACCGACTCACTTTAGCTACCGCTTGGGGAATTGCTGATCAATTGCGTCAATGTGGGATTAATGTTGGAATTAAATGGCCTAATGATTTAGTTTTAGAGGGTCGCAAATTAGGCGGCATTTTGACAGAAACCAAAGTTAATCAAGGCAAAATCACGCAAGCAGTTGTTGGTGTTGGCATCAACTGGGCTAATCCTGTACTGGAGACGGGGATTAACTTACAAACATGGCAAGCAAGAAGGGGACAAGGGACAGGGGAGAATACTTATACAAATACAAATTCTTTCTCCCAATCCCCAATACCCAGTACCCATTACCCAATCCCTTGTCTAGAAACCTTAATATGTAAGGTTTTACTGGGCATAGAATCCGGTCTGGCTTGCCTTTTAGAAGAAGGAATAAGTATACTTCTGTCTCGCTATTTAGAATTTTTAGTGAACATGGGCGATCGCGTTTACGTCAACGACCTTGCAGGTAATGTTGTGGGCGTAACACCTCAAGGGAGTTTACGAGTATCCTTAGAAAGAGATTGCATAACTGATATGAAAACACCAGAAATTCATCTAGAACCCGGTAGAATTAGTTTGGGTTATCGTAGTTCTTAAGATTCATATCAGGTTTGTTGACAATTTCGCTCTTTGGGTAAGACAAACCACTGGCATCATCTCTTTAGGCAAATCAGACACAACTCAACTGAGAGAAACAATGACGCAGCGCAATCACTCTGCCCATAATCCAAAGAAACGCCTAGCCTACACTCTGCCAGCACAAAGCCTGTGTTGGTTAAGTGGTGTTAGCCTCCTCAGTGGCGGCTTGGTGTTGGCACAAACAGAAACATCAATAGATAATATTGTTCCTACTGTTGAAAGTTCCCAACCAACAGCAGCGACTATTCCAGTGAAAAAAGATGTTGTACCCCCAGCCGCATCTCAATCACAGCCAAAATTCTCTGCACGGCAGAGTAAACTCAGGCAAAGGCTACGTCAACCAGAAGTTTCGCAATCACCAAAGCCCGTCAGACAATCTCAACCTAATATTGACAATGAGGCTACCGAGCCAGTTTTTAGTGTGAGAAAGTCACAACCCCAAGTAGAAACGTCCCGAATTGCACCAGCACAAGATACCAAAGTTAAACCCCAACGGGAAGTAACTACACCTGATCAGAAACCAGCAGTTGCTCAACCATTATTAACTAATAAAAAACCAGTAGTTGCCCAACCATCGAACGAATCAAATAATAATAGCGTTACAGTTAGGCAACCCAAGCAGGATTATAACAACGCCTATATTGACCCCAACGACTACAGCTCTAATAATGCTGGTACTTACCAAGCACCAAATTCCGTAATTCTTACAGAACGCTCTAGCGGCTGTCGCACCGTTCTGTCTTCTGGACAAGGAGTCGCTGGTAGTGCTTGCGCTCAAACACCATCATCTAACCAGCGCGTAGCCAAATCAGCCCCCACATGGCTCAGAAAGAGTCAAACTGCTCAGTTAGCAGCATCCCCAGTACGTCCTTTGGCTAGTACACAAAGCCAAAGCAGATGGCGTGGCTCTCAAGTAGCTGTTGGTAGCGCAAATAAAACAGCTTTTCATGCTAACCGTTTCATTCCCAACCCCAGCGAATTCGGCACAACCAGAGTCAGTGCTACTCCCATTGCACCCAGCGGCGGTACACTACCCCCGCCAATGGCAGAAGGGAACGTTGCTCCTCGTGAGAGTAATGTCACTTACGATATTCCTTTAGCATCAGTATTGCCACAAATTCCTTACACCAGTACATTAGCGTACCGTGGTGGTAGTGGGATGGTTTATCCTCTAGCTGTAGCAGCACCAGTGACATCTTTATTTGGCTGGCGAATTCACCCCATCACAGGTAATCGCCGTTTTCACGCCGGTACTGATTTAGGTGCGCCTCTAGGTACACCGATTTTGGCAGCTGCTAGAGGTCAAGTAACCACAGCTGATTGGCAAGGCGGTTATGGTTTAACCGTCATCCTCAACCACAGTTCTGCTCAACAAACCCTCTACGGTCATATGTCGGAAATCTTTGTACAACCAGGACAATGGGTAGAACCGGGAACTGTGATTGGGCGCGTGGGTAACACTGGTAACTCAACAGGCCCTCACCTGCACTTTGAAGTCCGTCATCTCACACAGAACGGATGGGTGGCTGTTGACCCTGGTGTACAACTACAAGTTGCCCTCAGCCAGTTATTACAAGGCGTACAGACAGCGCAAGCATTGAGGAAGGAGTAGGTACTGGGGACTGGGGACTGGGGACTGGGGATTGGGGACAAGGTAGATTTTATCCCAATGTTCTGTTTGTCCCAATCCCTATTCCCCAATCCCTATAAATATCCGTGTTCTGCTAGAAATGCGGGTGTAATAGAATCGTCTGTGGTTTTGAGAGAATTTTTGCCAGGATGAAGGAATTTTTCTACGTATTTACCGAGAATATCACCTTCTAAATTGACTAAACTACCAGAAACAAGATAGCGAAGATTGGTTTCGGCGTAAGTTAGGGGAATCACGGCCACGGTAAACTGAGATAAATCCACTTCATAAGCAGCTACCGTCAGACTAACGCCATTGACAGCGATACTACCCTTGGGGACAATGTAACGAGCGATCGCTTCGGGTGCAGTGAAAGTCATTTCCCAAGAACTGGCAGTCTGTTTAGTATCTAGCAAGCTACCTACACCATCTACGTGACCCATGACGAAATGACCGCCGACTTTACCACCAACGCGGAGTGAAGTTTCCAGGTTAACGTAGCCTTGTTGTGTTTGCTCATAGCCTAGAGTAGTACGGCGCAAAGTTTCTGGGGAAGCTGAAGCAATAAATCCGACTGGCAGAATTTCTTCTACTGTGAGACAAACACCGTCTACAGCAACACTGTCACCATAGGCTAGATCCTTCATAATTAATGATGGCTGACTCACACAAGTAATTTGCCACGCATCACCACCTAGGGGCTTGATTGTTCCTAATGATTGAATTAATCCTGTAAACACTGGTTCTTTTGCAAAACTATCTCTATTTATTGCCTAATTTTGCCGAAAATCCACTGGTAATTCTCACAAGAATGTCGAAAATTCTGAGTATATTTTCTGACTGCTTTTATTATAAGGTAATTAACACAATGGCATCCTTCACAAGTCATACTTGGTTAAGAAGGTTATTGTCTATAAAGACCCATTTCATTTACTCTGGTGTTCACAGCCAGTTCAGAGTTTAATAGAGGCAATTATAGAGAACGATGCCTATGTTTATTACCGCTTCTAATTACCCCATTGAGGGTATTATTTATCACTTAACAATTAAGCACTCAAAGGATTGTAGAGGGTTGGCCAATGATTGAGATGAAAGTCGCTGGCATAGCATTAGATGCCATAACCCGTAGCCCGATAGTCTTGTTGAAAGATGCGTCTGATCGGCGGGCATTGCCAATTTATATTGGTCAAGAACAGGCGAGGGCAATTATGGGGCCGTTGGAGAATCAAAAGCCTCCTCGACCCTTAACCCATGACTTGATTGTCAATATTTTAGAAACCTGGGGCATGACTCTAGAAAAAGTCATTATTCATTCTTTGCAGAAGGATACATTTTATGCGGCATTAATCGTACAACAAGGTGAAGTTAAAAAAGAAATCGATGCTCGTCCTAGTGATGCGATCGCAGTCGCACTGCGTACCAATACTCCAATTTGGGTCATGGAAGAAGTGATTGCGGATGCTTCTATCCCTGTTGACCGTGACGCTGATGAAGCAGAACAACAAGCTTTCCGAGAATTTATTTCTAATCTTCGTCCTGAAGATTTAATCAAGAGATTTGGTAATGACGAAAGTTAAGTAGTTGTGCAGAATGAAATTCATTCCCAAAGAGAAGGAACAGGGAACAAGAAAACAATGTGCGTAATTAATTCTGTTTAGCTACTTCAACAAGTGTTAAATAGTAAAAAGTAAAAAGATGATTCCCGTAGATAAACTGAGGGGCTAACCTGCGGTATCCCACAGGGTACAAAGCATTTTCTTTCTTTTGCACTTGAAATTTTTACTTTTTACTGGAATTTTATGCAATACCGACGCTTTGGGAAAACAAATCTACATCTTTCAGTTTTTTCTCTAGGGACAATGCGCTACCTAGCTGATGTGGAAACTGCACAGCGAACTATAGCCAAAGCTTTAGAGATGGGAATCAATCACATAGAAACAGCCAGAGGTTACGGCAAAAGTGAGGAGTATTTAGGGGCTGCGATCGCAAGTGGATTATCAGTGAAACGTTCCCAAGTTTACATCACTACCAAAATCCCACCCACAGCTGATGCTGATAGTATGCGTCGGTATATTGATGAATCTTTAACTAGATTGAATTTGGATTATTTAGATTGTCTGGGAATTCATGGCTTAAATACTTGGGAACATCTAGAATTAGTGCAAGCCAAAGGTGGCTGTATGGAAGCCGTCACAGAAGCGATCGCTGACGGTAGAGTCAGACACGTTGGCTTCTCTACTCACGGTTCATTAGAGTTAATTCAAGCAGCAATCAATACAGATTTATTTGAATTTGTTAATCTACATTATTACTATTTCTTTCAAAGAAATGCCCCAGTCATTCAGTTAGCAACTGAGAAAGAAATCGGTGTTTTTATTATTTCTCCTGCTGACAAGGGAGGAAGACTGTACACACCATCCCAAACCCTCAAAGATTTGTGTCAGCCGTTTTCACCTCTAGAATTAAACTATCGATTTTTATTAAGTGACAACCGTATCACTACCTTAAGTGTAGGGCCAGCTAATCCAGAGGAATTAGTAGCACCTTTACAATTTGCTGATAATAATAGTGAGTTGACACCAGCAGAGATTTTCACTTTTAAAAGTTTAGAAAATCATCAAAATCAAGTTCTAGAAGCTGAAAAGTGCAGCCAATGCTATGCTTGTTTACCCTGTCCAGAAAAGATTAATATTCCCGAAGTTTTACGCTTACGTAATCTAGCTGTTGCTTATGATATGAAAGATTACGGGCAATATCGTTATAGTATGTTTGAAAATGCCGGACATTGGTTTCCAGGGATGAAAGCCAACCGTTGTACAGAATGTAGCGATTGTTTACCTCGATGTCCAGAAAAATTAGATATTCCTGCTTTATTAGCAGACACTCACAAGCAATTAAAAGGTAAATCTGGTAGAAGACTTTGGGGATGAAACCAAGTCGTAATCAGAAGGGATGCAATGCCTTCTACTCCCAATTTATTTGCCGCTAGAGCGCAATTCAAGTTTGAGCCTGTAGAATCCAAGGGAGAAGGTGTTGATGGTGAAGACGGATGAGGCTATCTTCTGTTTTTCTATATTAGCCAATAACGCCAGTTTCCTAGAGAAACTGGGGTTATTAATTCTCGCACTCTCACACATTACACGGGGTTTTATAAGGTAAAAATCGATTTTATCTAATTAGTTTTCATGCTCTTTTGGATGATTATTTGTGTGTTGGTCAGTTTCTATTAGTTTTGACATGAATACATCTGGTTTTCTACTAACAACAGATATAATTCTATCAATTGCAATCACCTCATTGATTTTGACAACCATTTCCCACAAAGTATCCTCTTCTGTTTCTTTGTTGTGAGTCCTGTGTTGAAACCACAACAAATCATCCCAAACCCGAATGATTTTTGCAAAATACCATTTATCTCGTATCAGTATCCAGATTTCTTGGTCTAAGTATGACTGTAGGATAGACTTCACAATAGCTCACATAAGAAAAAATGATGTGGTAAATATTATGTGAGTTTTCAATACTAAAGCAACAGTAAAAACACTATATATTAAAGACGTTTTTATAAATTTTATACGTAGAATGAAGCATGAATCACGCTTTGATTGAAGGATTTTTATTTTGCATTTACCGCTAAGGCGAAACTTGTTTCTGTGGCCTCTTAAATATGAAAATATGAGACGTAAGCAACAGAGCAAAATACAATCGAAAAAAGTTTTGATTTGTAGGTTGCTTTGAGATACTAAGACGCGGAACAGTTACGTGTCAGATAATTCAGCAACTGCGTCGGGTTTTGCTTTACTCAACCCCAGCTACTGAACTGATAAAACTCAAATAGTGCTTAAAATATAATTCAATATTTCTTGTGGTATGGACAATATGCCTATGCGGGACAGTCAAGATGACCATCCCACAAGATTTTCTGAATGCACAGTATTAGCTGTGTCAGTTCACCGCCAGAAAATGGCGCAGGTATTGTCTAAAAGATGAGATTAATTAACTTTAATCAACCAGGAGGCCATGCCATCTGCCGTCCACCCAGGATATGCAAATGTAGGTGGTAAACGGTTTGACCACCATCCTCACCTGTGTTGATGACTACACGATAACCATCTTTGAGTCCTGCGGCTTCAGCTACGGCTTTGACAGTCAACAAAAGATGACCCAAAATAGCCTGATCTTCAGGCGTAGCATCGGCTAACTTGGGAATCGGTTTTTTGGGAATTACCAGAACGTGTACGGGGGCTTGAGGATGGATATCTTGGAAAGCCAGGGCTAAATCATCTTCATAAATGATGTTAGCGGGGATTTCCCGACGGATGATTTTACTGAAAATTGTCTCTGTGGTTTCACTCATGCGGTTGTAATTACTCATCTGCTAGAGATTCTAAAGGTTTATAGAAGAAATATTTAACCAATGCTTGCTAGAGTCTGGAGTGCGTCAATTGTCGGCATCGATGCGGTGAAAGTCGGTGTAGAAGTGGATGTTTCAGGGGGTTTACCGGGAATTGTGGTTTTAGGGCTACCAGATTCGGCGGTTCAAGAGTCAAAAGAGAGAGTCAAAGCCACTTTGAAAAATGCGGGTTTTGCCTTTCCGATGCGAAAAATTGTGATTAACTTAACACCGGCCGATTTACGTAAGGAAGGCCCGTGTTTCGATTTGCCGATTAGCATGGGCATTTTGGCAGCTTCTGAGCAAGTGAGTGCTGATTTATTAGGAGATTATATTTTTTTAGGGGAAGTGTCTTTAGATGGGAGTTTACGTCCAGTAGCTGGTGTTTTACCCATTGCTGCGGCTGCTGAAAACATGGGAATTGCTGGTTTAGTAGTACCAATGGATAATGCTCAAGAAGCAGCGATTGTTCAAGGGTTAGATGTCTACGGCTGTAAAAATGTGGCGGAAGTGGTTGATTTATTGAACAATCCAGGGAAGCACAAACCTGTAAAGTTAGATGTAGCAAAGGATGTACCACCAATAGTTCAAGCGATCGCTGACTTAAAAGATGTCAAAGGACAGGCTCATGCGCGTCGAGCCTTAGAAATTGCAGCAGCTGGGGGACACAATTTAATTTTCGTCGGGCCACCAGGAAGCGGCAAAACAATGTTAGCTCGCCGTTTACCAGGAATTATGCCACCTTTGGCTTTTGCAGAAGCTTTGGAGGTGACTCGGATTTACTCTGTTGCTGGTTTATTAAAGAATCGTGGCTCATTAGTCCGCGATCGCCCGTTTCGTAGTCCCCATCATTCCGCATCAGGGCCGTCTTTAGTCGGTGGTGGCGGTTTTCCTCGTCCGGGGGAAATCTCTTTATCTCACCGAGGTGTATTGTTTCTGGACGAACTCACAGAGTTTAAGCGGGATGTCTTAGAATTCCTGCGTCAGCCTTTAGAAGATGGTTTTGTCACCATATCCCGCACCAGACAATCAGTGACCTTTCCCGCACAATTTACTTTAGTCGCCAGTACCAATCCCTGTCCTTGTGGCTATTACGGCGATACAATTCAACAGTGTAGTTGTTCACCTAGGCAACGGGAACACTATTGGGCAAAACTTTCCGGCCCCTTGATGGATAGAATTGATTTACAAGTGGCGGTGAATCGTTTAAAACCAGCAGAAATTACCCAGCAACCCACAGGAGAAACTTCTGGGACTTTACTGGAGCGAGTACAACAAGCACGCGATCGCGCCACTACTCGGTTTCAAAATGAACTCAATTTGCTCTGCAATGCCCAAATGCAAAGCCGACATCTATCGAAATGGTGCAAACTAGATGATGCGAGCCGGAGTTTATTAGAAGCTGCAATTAATAAATTAGGCTTATCTGCCAGAGCAAGCGATCGCATCCTTAAAGTCGCCCGCACCATCGCAGATTTAGCAGGCGAGGAAGAACTCAAAGTCCATCATGTCGCAGAAGCGATCCAATATCGCACCATAGATAGAATGCAGTAGGAAGGTGACAGGGTAGAGTTCCTCTGACAAGTGTAGGTTTCTAATAGAGCAGTGAGTGATGACTATCAAACCAACAACAGAATGATATTTTCATCCACGCCTACACCCCTACACCCCTATACCCTTAAACCCTTACACCCTAAAACAGTGTCTTATAGGTAAAGAGTAAAAAACCTACACCTGTGAGGTAGAGTTCCTGCCCCTGCACCCCTGCTTTCCTCCTCTCTCCCTTAAGCCTTGGGCTTGTATGTAGAAGCAACGTGCAGTTCTTTCAATTGCTTGACATCTACACCAGAAGGTGCGTCTGTCAACATACAACGAGCCTGCTGTGTCTTAGGAAAAGCGATGACATCCCGAATGGATTCTTCTCCACTCAGTAACATGACCAATCGATCTAAACCGTAGGCGATGCCACCATGCGGCGGTGTACCATATTCAAAGGCTTCCAAGAGAAATCCAAATTTATTTTGTGCTTCCTCTGGGGACAAACCAATGGCTTCAAACACCTGTTCTTGGATGTCACGTTGGTAAATCCGTAGACTACCACCACCAACTTCAAAGCCGTTGAAGACTAAATCATAAGCCTGAGCGCGAGCAGTTTTTAAGTCTTGCAAGTCATCGGGATGAGGTGCGGTAAATGGATGGTGTAATGCTTCGAGGCGTTTTTCGTCTGCATTCCACTCAAACATGGGGAAATCGACGATCCAGAGAAGATTAATTTTTTCGGGATCAATCAAGTTGAATTCCTTGGCAACGACTTGACGTAATCTATCTAAAGTCTTATTGACAGTGACCGCATCACCTGCACCAAAGAGTAACAAATGCCCTGGTTGCGCGCCTGTACGCTTTAAGATTTCTTGCTTTTGTTCTTCGGAAAGGTTGTCTTTAATCGCGCCGATGGTGTCAATTTCGCCGTTCTCCCGGACACGGATATAAGCTAAACCTTTCGCACCAGCTTCACTGGCTTCTTTGAATAAATCGCCACCTGGTTTGATGCGGACGTTAGAAATTTGGTCGTTACCGTTGGGGATGGGGAGAATTTTGACAATTCCACCGTGGGCGATCGCATCCCGAAAGACTTTAAAACCGGAGTCTTTCAAAACATCGGAAACGTTGACTAGTTCTAAGCCGTAGCGGGTATCTGGTTTATCGCTTCCGTAACGTTCCATCGCCTCAGTGTAGGTGAGACGGGGGAAGGGAGTATGTAATTCTATCCCTTTGACGGTTTTGAAGATATAACTAACTAACTTCTCGTTAAGGGCAATAATTTCTGCTTGGGACATGAAACTCATTTCCATGTCCAATTGTGTAAATTCTGGCTGTCTGTCGGCGCGTAAGTCTTCATCCCGGAAGCAACGGGCAATTTGATAGTATCTATCCATGCCCGATACCATCAATATTTGTTTAAATAGTTGTGGTGATTGGGGTAGAGCGAACCATTCCCCAGGGTTAACTCGACTCGGTAGAATATAATCTCTTGCACCTTCTGGGGTAGAACGGGTGAGGACTGGGGTTTCAACTTCAATAAAACCCTCTATGTCTTCCAAGTAGCGGCGCATGGCTTTCACGACTTGATGGCGTAGCTGTATATTCCGCGCCATGCGATCGCGTCGTAAATCCAAGTAACGATATTTCAGCCGCAATTCTTCCCGCACGGTTTCGGTGTCCGCACTGGAGACCTGGAAAGGTAACTGCTTCCGCACAGCATTCAGCAGCGTGATTTGATCGGCGTAAATTTCTACTCCGCCTGTAGGGATGCGGCTATTCAGGGATTCTTCGGGACGTTGTGTGACTCTACCTGTAATCTGCACAACGTATTCATTACGTAGAGAGTTAGCCTGTTCGTAGGAATCTGGGGTGCGCTGCGGATCGCTGACAATCTGGACAGTGCCTGAGCGATCGCGTAAATCTAAAAATATCACGCCCCCATGATCGCGGCGACGGTCTACCCATCCATATAAGGTAACAGTTTCTCCAATATCTTCTTTTCGGAGTTCGCCGCAATAGTGAGTTCGCATAGGTATTAGTTCTGTTGTTCCAAGCTAGATTTACTAGTAAATGTCAAAGCTTTCCCATTATCTAGCATCCATAGTCATTGTAGTAGTTCCGGTGCAATAAAAAATTGAATCCCTATTAGGGACTACCAAATTTCCTCTTTCCTCTTTCCCGTTCCCTTTCATTTCCGAACTGCAAGGGATGGATTCCCCCAGATATTGACTCTCCCATCAAATCCGCCACTAGCCAACATTTGTCCATCACGGCTAAAAGCGATCGCACTGACCCAATCACTGTGTCCAATTAGTGTCTTTAATAACTCACCCGTAGTTAAATCCCACATTTTAATCCCATCTCTACCCGCACTGGCTAAGATTTGTCCATTAGGGTTAATAGCGATCGCATTTACCCAATTGTTGTGTCCGGTGAGGGTATACACTGATGCAGTAGAGGTGAGATTCCAAAGTTTGATGGTGCGATCGCGACTAGAAGTTACTAAGTTCTGTCCATCAGGAGTGTAAGCAATATCCGTAACTGCATCAGTATGGGCTACAAATCCCCTGATTAACTTACCAGTACTTAAATTCCACAGCTTAATTACACCTCTTTTATCACCACTAGCTATAGTCTGACCATCGGGACTCATGGCTACTGTGTGGATTGTGTTATCAAAGCGGACTAATGTAGCCAGTGGGCGTTGTTGTAGCAAATCCCACATCCGAATTCCATCTAAAGCACCACTGACGAGAACTTTACTATCAGGAGATACTGCTAAAGACAGAACACTAGCACTATGTCCCACAAAAGAGCGTGTAAATTTATTAGTTTTGAGATTCCACAGATTTATTGTGTTATCGCTACCACAACTAACTAAAGTTTGACCATCTGGAGAAATCACTAAAGATTCTACTGTTGTTGTTTGGGCTTTACTGATACTGCCTACTTTTTTTCCTGTGATGGGATTCCACATTCTGATAATCCCGTCATTGTAAGCACCACCACTAGCCAGCATTTTACCATCTGGACTAAAGGCTAAAGATTTCACAGTTCCCTGATGTCCCATGATGCTTTGGAGGAGGCGGGGATTGGTAAATGCTCCTGTTGTTTCTGGGGTATTTACGGCTGGGTTAGCATAAGCCGGAGCAATTTTTAATCCTGACCAGAGATTTATCGGCACAGCGATCGCCGCCATGAGTGCCAAAATCAAATACAGGCCGTCTTTTCCCTCTCTCCTCACTGTTTTTCCTCACCTAGTCACGTAAACCGATCACAATATGTACAAACGGGTAGATAGTTGCTTACAAAAGTATAATCGCACTACTACTCTCCACTCTCTAGTACGGCATGGCGGGAACAAAGCCAGCACCTAAAATAGACGAAAGCATCATAAAATTAAGCTTTCTTGCTTTTTACTTTTACCTGTTGCCATTTGCCTTTTAGTACGGAGGTTTTTTCTTTTCTACAGTGAGCATAGGCAAAGTCGGACTAGATGAGCGAGGCGGTAAATAATGTACTACAGGCTCTTCTGTTACGGGGCGTTGCTGCTGGCTATTGCGCCACAGTTTGAAAGCGAGTGTAACACCTGCTGTCCCCAAACCCACAGCAAATAATGACCAACTATCATCTAATCCACCAATTAAGGCATCTACTACACCCATAGTCATCAAGATGCTGACGATGGGTTCTCTTCGGTAGGCTGACTTTAAAAAACGAGGTAATACAGCGTTCATCACAGCTTGGTTTATCCAGATTACCTTTTTGTTGATTTACTCAGAATACCTTATCTGCAAATTGCCCTTCTCCAGAAAAGGCTTCTGAAAAAGATTATAATTTCCTTAAGTTTATAAGTATTTATAGTAATTAACTCCCTTGCGTCAAGTATTTGCAAGTTGAAGCTGTTACTAGCACTCAAAGAGTGCGCCTCATAAATATCAAGGGTAATTTGTGTCTAGGTATTCCATTATTAGTTAATACAGTTAAAACCAGCTAGAAGTTCCAGCTGGTTTTAACTCTTCTAATTACTAGCTTACAACTTCAACAGTAAGAACTACTTAAGACCAAGCCAAGAAAGAACACCTTGATTGGTGACATATTCAATTACCACCATCAAAAGAAAGCCAATCATGGCGGCTCTACCGTTCAAGCGTTCAGCATATTCATTAAAGCCAAATTTCGGCTCTTCTAGTTTGGGGCTGACTGTGGGTTGTACTTGTGACATATTCCAAAAACCTCTTTGCGGCAGACGGGACTTAATAATGAGTTTTGAGATGATAGCAGAGCTTGAATGTCAGGATAACTTAAGCAGTTCTGCAAAAGCTCGTTAACAATTTGTAATTATTCTTTATATATTGTAGAAACAATCGGGTAATCGTCAAGGGATAAGTAGTTTGAGGTTTGGGGAATTGAAATAGGGAAAACTAATGTGGTAGATAGCTATCCCGAATACGGAAGTGTCAGTTTGAGACTGGCAGGCTAAATTAAACAAAAAATTAAGCAGAGGCTTTATATGGAAATCGGCGTTCCCAAAGAGACGAAGGATCAAGAGTTTCGAGTTGGCTTAAGCCCTTCTAGTGTAAGGGTTTTGCGAGAAAACGGCCACAGTATTTTTGTTGAGACTCAAGCTGGTAATGGTGCTGGGTTTACAGATGCAGATTATCAAAATGTAGGGGCGGAAATTGTTTCCACAGCCGAAGCAGTGTGGAATCGGGAATTAGTGGTGAAGGTAAAAGAACCACTGGCTAGTGAATATAAATTCTTGCGAAAAGAGCAGATATTGTTCACTTATCTGCATTTAGCAGCCGATCGCAAATTAACAGAGAACTTAATTGATTCTGGCATTTGTGCGATCGCCTACGAAACCGTAGAGCAATCAGGCCCAAACAAACTACCTTTGCTGACTCCCATGAGTATCATTGCTGGTAGACTGGCCGTACAATTTGGCGCACGTTTCTTGGAACGTCAACAAGGTGGTAGAGGTGTGCTTTTAGGTGGTGTCCCTGGAGTGAAACCAGGCCAAGTAGTAATTTTAGGTGGTGGTGTAGTCGGTACAGAAGCCGCCAGAATCGCCGTTGGTATGGGTGCAGCGGTACAAATTTTAGATGTGAATGTAGAGCGTTTATCTTATTTAGAAACAATCTTTGGTTCGAGAGTGGAATTGCTGTACAGTAACTCTGCTCACATTGAAGCAGCTGTGAAAGCAGCAGATTTACTTGTAGGTGCTGTGTTGGTACTGGGACGGAGAGCACCTATTCTAGTTAACCGCGAATTGGTGAAACAAATGCACCCTGGTGCAGTCATCGTTGACGTTGCAGTTGACCAAGGTGGTTGTGTAGAAACCTTACATGCTACATCTCACACCAACCCTGTGTACATCGAGGAAGGTGTAGTGCATTATGGCGTTCCCAATATGCCAGGCGCAGTCCCTTGGACGGCTACCCAAGCCCTAAATAACAGTACACTACCTTATGTGGTGCAGTTGGCAAATTTGGGACTCAAAGCTTTAGACGTTAACCCCGCCTTAGCCAAAGGTTTGAATGTGCAGAATCACCGTTTAGTACATCCGGCTGTGCAAGAAGTATTTCCTGATTTAGTCAGTTAGAATTCACTCTTACTTGGTCGCACCTTTACCTCGTGTTACCTCATAAGCCGAGAGATTGATAAGCCATTGGTTCGCCAGTGGCTCAAATAACTACGTGTTGATTACTTAGCTTACGAAAACTAGAACCAATGAGCAACAATTACGGGTACTATAACACGCCCCAACTAGATCCTTTGACCAAGATAAAGTTAGATGTTCTGTATGAATCTCTCCGGCAAGCACAGCAAATGTTTAACCTTGTGTTGATCTCAAGCCTCATTTCTTTGTCTGTGAGTACAGTAGGTGCTTTATTGATTCTTTGGGGATACAGAAGTGAAGGAACGTTAACTGCTACAACAGGCGTAATTTCGTCCTCATTGATAATTTGGATAAATCGCCTGTCAATCCAGAGGATGGAGGCTTTAAGACGTGATGTAGAGCGCACTAAGAAAAGTATAGTTGGCAAGATGGACAATAAGTAAGTAGGCGGAAATTAAAATAATGGTTGCTAAAAACCAAAAAATACACTTTAAGTCTTGGTTTGCTATTTATTGAGCTAATCCAAGACTTTTTTATGTAAAGTTTGACTAATTGTCTTTTGACCAATATCACTAATCATCCCAAAATTGAGAAAAACTTTCCCTGTCTATGGGTAGATGTAATCTTAACAAAATAGAGTTTACCAAGTAAGTAAACAGCCGATTTATTGGGCATTGAAAAATTGTGACCACCTAAAAAAATCTCATAAATTCTTACCACCAAAAAAATCATAAATTATCCATTAATCAAGAATTTACATATGACAGTAGTTTTCATAAAAATCAATTATCATTATAGTTAAATAATCCTTACATAAATCAATATAAAATTACAATTCGTCTAAAGTTTTTATACCTGTAATGACGCTGAATCTTTCATAAATAGGGGAATACAGGCATGGAATTTTTATCCGATTCCGTAGTGCTATCACGGATGCAATTTGCCCTGACCGCAATCTTTCATATGCTTTGGCCTGTACTGACTACAGGGATGGGAATTTATTTAGTAATTGTGGAAGGAATTTGGCTCAAAACTAAAAATCCAGACTATTATCTTCATGCGCGATTTTGGTCTAAATTTTACGTGCTGAATTTTGGCATAGGTGTGGCTACTGGTATCCCAATGGAATTTCAATTCGGCACGAATTGGGCCCCTTTTTCAGAAGCAGTAGGTAACTTTTTTGGTAGTGTAATTGGTTTTGAAGCTTCTTGGGCGTTCATGCTAGAAGCGGCTTTTTTAGGAATTATGTTATTCGGTTGGGAGAGAGTGAATCCTGCAATTCACTATCTTTCAACTATTTTGGTAGCTGTGGGTGCAAACCTTTCCACAGTTTGGATTTTAACGGCTAATTCGTGGATGCAAACTCCCGCCGGAGGGGAATTAGTCAATGGTAAATTTGTAGTTCATGATTATTTTCAAGCAATTTTAAATCCCTTTATGGTCAACAGTGTGCTGCATATGTTTTTTGCCACACTGGAAACATCTTTATTTGTGATTGGTGGGATTAGTGCTTGGTATATTCTTCAGCAACACCATGCTGAGTTTTTTGCTAAATCTTTGAAGATTGCTTTAGCAGCTGCGATCGCAGTTGCTCCATTACAAATATATATTGGACATTTAAGCGGCGAACAAGTTTATCACTATCAACCCACAAAACTAGCCGCAATGGAAGCCCAGTGGGAATCAACACCAGCTGGACAACCTGCGGACTGGAGTTTACTGGCGATACCCAACGAGAAAGCCGAGAAAAATGATTGGGAAATCACTATTCCCAATGCGCTAGGTTACATCCTGGAATTTCAACAGAACCTTTCCGAACCTGTGCGCGGTTTGAAAGAGTGGAAACCGAGCGATCGCCCCCACATGGTAGGTTTAATTTACTACGCCTTTCGTACCATGATTGGCATTGGCTTTTTCTTTGTAGGCTTAATGCTGTTGAGTACCCTGCAATGGCTGCGTGGTAAACTTGCAGCCGAAAATATTAGTCAGCAGCGTTGGTTAATGTGGGCTTGGGTATTGGCTGCACCTTTAGGATACATCGCTGTAGAATCTGGTTGGATTGTGCGTTGTGTCGGTAGACAACCGTGGACGCTATACGGACAAATTCGCACCGTTGATTCTGCTTCCCAGTTACCAGCCAGTAATGTTTTAGTTTCACTCACTGGCTTTGCTATAGTTTATACCATCTTGTTTATCACAGCCATGTACTTTGGTAGCCGCATCATCCGTACAGGGCCAAACCTAGAATTACCAATCCCAGGAACAGAAATCACCAAACCTGCCATTGATACCACTCCAGGAGAATTTATCCCCGATGAGCGTCCTGTTGAAGCTAGGGAGTAGTAATAGGTGACAGACAGCAGAGGAAGATAGCTAATGACTGATGAATGACTATTGATTATTGACTTCCTAACTCAGCACACTGTTTACACCCCACTCCGCTAACAGCACTCAGCACTAGCCCTGTCAAGGTGACTAGTAGCTGGATAATAAGAGCAATGGGAGAGAGAGCGCAAGCATAACCGAGAAGGGCAGATGGATACTCAGGAGCATCAGAGGAGAAAGTAAATGCTGGGTGTAATCTT